>Ga0209229_10000935_pt1 | contig 12069 bp, 6 predicted proteins | sample SanBayMetagenome_FD_187466 | JGI IMG/M metagenome (GOLD analysis project Ga0209229, IMG submission 187466) | Freshwater and sediment microbial communities from dead zone in Sandusky Bay, Ohio, USA (SPAdes) (version 2) | ecosystem: Environmental > Aquatic > Freshwater > Lentic > Sediment | place... | reverse complement strand
TTTTTGTTGTAAAGTCTTAGCCACGGAAATGATAACGTGTCCAACTTGTGCTTTCTTAATAGAACCACCCATCTGGTCGGTGGTAACAACCTCAGAAGATATAGAGCTTCTGTTACCCTGTGTTGCCGTCCATCCCACTAATGATAGTTCGTGACACATCGCCTCAAAACCTCTCATCACTGAACCCTCAGCTTTCCATTCATCTTTACTCGAACTTTCAGGAACCACACAATCAATATAGTCTAAAAGAACCAAGTCAATCTTTGTACCATCAGCAATCATTTTTCTGATTTGGTTTTTGATTTGATTCATGGACATAGAATCCGATGGAAGTTTTTTCAAGATTAACTCGTTCTTCATCGTTTCTTTGATTTCTGTAATTTTAGCCATGACCTCATCTTTGTGTTTTACCAAGTTGTCAGGTTCAATACCAGTCCAAAGTGTGAAGTGTTTACGTTGTACAATCTTTGGGTTATCCTCAAAGAATATTTGAAGGACGTTATAACCAAGATTAAACGCAGTATTCGCAATCTTTGTAAGGATGGTAGTTTTACCGACACCTGTAGGTGCTAAGATAACACCAATTTCTCCTTTTGCCAAACCACCTTTAAGTAGTCGGTCAATTCCTGGTATTCCCATTGCAATTGGATGACGGAAGTCTTCATCAAGAACTGTGTCAAGATTAGAGAAGATATCAGTTGTACCTGTATCTCTTTCCCCAACCTGAAGAGCTTCACGGACCAAACCTTCAACCTTATCATAAGATTCAAAGTCACCTTCCGTAATGATTTTTTGGGCTTTGTCCATCGCCTTCTGAAGTTCTTGTTGTTTACAGAACTTCAACGCTTTCTCTTGAACGAACTGAGTCCCTTCAAATGGTGCGTCTTTTACTTGTTTGATAGTGTCAAGGACAATTTTTGCAACTAACTCTTGTGAAATCTCAGATTTAACAATCTGTTCGAGTGTGTCAAAATTTGGCGTTGATTGGTACTTTACGTGATACTCCTTAATCATTTGCAAGATAATCTTGAAGTATTTGTTGTCAAAATATGAACTCTCGATTACGTCCATAATCGACGCCGAAAATTCTTTATCGACGACAATTTGGTTTAAAAGCTGTATTTGAAATGTGTTTCCTAAGTAATCAAAATTCTTGTTCATATTGTATTTTTTCGTTCGTCTGTTTTATTAAATATTCACTTGTTTAGGTCAAAGTTCAAATAATCAAAAGATAATTTTTGACCTGAAAAAATGTCAGTTAATTCTCGGAGAACGTCTTTTAAAAATGGTCGTACATCAACCGTATAACGAACTTTTGGCGGGAACAATTTTCCATCAAAATTTCTATGACAAATTGTCTGCTCTCCAATTTTTACATAAATGTTGAACTCTTCCTTGTCATCGGTGAACGATGTGTCCATAATTGCGGGGTCTGCTAAAATAGCATCTCGGTTGTCCATCATGTAAACAACTGTCTTCATTTTAAGATTGTACTCAAGTTCTTCTTTAAGTCGTTTAACAAAATCGTATAACTCCAAAGAATTTTTTGCTTTCGGGTTATACCCTCGAACATTAAAGAATCTTTGGACAACAATGTTGTCGTTCAACGTAAGTAAGAATTCCATTTTGGTGCTGTCTTGCTCTTTCATAATTTAATTTTTGTTTGTATTTCTTTTTTCTTTTCTTGTTAATTTCATAAAGGGTTTGAGGAAATTGACCCAAGCCTCATTGTCTTTGGGTAGATACTTAAATAGACCGTCCTCCATCATCATCCTCATCAGATTCTTATAACCCCTGTCCGTTGGGTCTATTGTATCGTTCAAAATTTGTTCAACTAATTCTTTTCCATTCTCAGTAATTAAAGGGTTTGTAAGGTCGACTATCTTTTTGTTTGTTCTATAAAACTCTTCTCCAAATATAGTTGATTTTGTTTTGCCTGTCAAAAGATTTGTCAATGTTTTTGAAGGTTTGTCTTGCGGGATATTTCGTGCATAATCCAAGATTTCTTCGATAGTGCATGGTTTCTCCTGCAATTGAGGGAATAACTTAACTAAAGTTTTTTCACCAAGTCCCTGAATACCATCAATGTTATCCGATTTGTCCCCCGTAAATACTTTTGTAACCAATACATTATAGTGTGGAATGTCCACCTTGTTAATGGATATCATATCTCCGTTTTTAAAGTATTGTTTTGTGATTGGGGAGTAGATGGTCACATTCTCAGAGATAAGTTGTGTGAGGTCTTTATCCGCAGAAAAAATAATAATCTGTTCGTCTTTGGATATCTTACAATAGTGAGCGATGAGGTCATCGGCCTCGTTGTCCTCAACTTCAATTTGTCTTACAAAAATTTCTTCAAGGTATTGTTTGACACGAGACCTTTGGTACAAATACGATTCGTATTTATACTCATTCATACTCTCTCGTCTGTTCTCTTTGTATTGGGGGTATATAGACTTTCGGATAGATGAATTTGATTCACCATCCCAAAACACAACAACTTTATCATGGTTGTGTTCTTCAAGGAATTTACGGAGTATATTCACAAAGTGGTATACTCCGCCCACGTGGTCTCCGTTGTTGAAAACATCTTTGGCTCCGTGGAATCCTATCTTAAATAAATTATTACCGTCTACTAATAGTGTCTTAATCACATCTGTGATTTAAAGGGTGAAACAATATATTAATCCTCTTTTTCTTCTTTTAAATCGAAGTCACCATCGACTCCGATAATTTCTTTCCAATAGTCAGCATACTCTTTCTTGTATGATTCAATTGACGCTTTCTCTTCAGATGCTTCTTTACCTGCCAAGAACCCGTGTGGTGTTACGATAATCTTACCATCTTCATATCCCAATCCATTGATGTGGTTTTTCATTACAGATACTTTTGTTCGGATAGCAAATTTAACGCTTCTTTTGTCTTTTGTTGCGGTAATCTTGTTAGTCCCCGCACCTTTTTGGTTACCAAATAAGAATACCAAAGATGAGTTCAACCAAATAGCTTCACCACCTTTTGCCTTAATTTTTGGTTGACCAAATGGATTGTCAGGTAATTCAACCCAAGGTTGGTTTACAATAACCAATGTGTTTTCGTATTTTGAATCAGATTTACGTGAACCTGAAATACGTTGATTGATACCCATACCAATCTTGTCAGCCAATACCGATGCGTTGTGTTGTTTACCGCCCTTACCATCAAAAGTCATCTTACAAGGAACTGAACCAACTGAATCCCACAAGAACAATAAACTGTAATCCAATTCACCTTTATCTTGTGCATCTAACAAACTATTGATGTAGTCTGTGATTTGTTCGATGTAATCAAAGTCATTGTTGAAGATGTAAAAACCATCCCAATCAATTTCACCTGTTTCTTCATCAACTACTTCCTCACATTCAAACCCCATAAGTTTTGCGTGTTCAAAAGACCATTTTTGTTCCGTAATGATAAAGACAGGTAGAATACCTTTTTTCTGAGCGTCAACCGCAGTTTTAACCAAAGCAGTTGTTTTACCTGTATCGGAGTGACCCAAGAACATGTTTAAGTGTCCAATCGCAGGACCTGGTAATCCAACCGCATCCAAGAAGTCAGGACCTAAATCAAAAAATCTTTGCGGTTTGTACTTAGCGGAAGTAGAGAACTTTTTCTTTACTGCACTAAAATCGTTTTTCTTTATTGCCATAATTTTGTTTGTTAAAAATAAAAACGCATGGACACAATGTTTATACAAGTGCCCATGCGTTCTTTAATTAGAATGGTAATTCTGTGTCAATCTCGTCGTTAGCCTGTGGGTCAACAGACGGTGTAGATTTACCACCACCAATAGATGTTGTTGATTCGATGTCGTTTGCATAAACGTATCCACCTTTTTCAGAATCCCACTTCGGAGTTTCTCCACGAGCAATTGCCTCAAGGTAATCAACAGGTTTTTTGGAGTATACGTCCATCCAAGTTAACTCATCACTAATCCAAGCGTCAGCCTGAGCTTTGTCTTCATGAACAGGAGCTGGGTCATCGTACATGATTGTAGAGATACTTGTGTACTCTTTACCCGCAGGTGTTTTAGATTTAGTCAATTCGATAACAAGGTCACGTCCTTTTTCAGGGTCAGTGATATCACCTTTGTTTCTCCAAATCGGAATGATTTTATCCAAGATACCATCATTCTTATAGTTGTGTTTAAATCTCCAAAATTTAACACCATCAGCCTCGTTATCACGGTCGATAACTTTAACGATGTAAAACTTACGAGACTTGTATTGTTTTGCCAATTCTTTGTCTGATTCTTTACCCGTAGACATCAACTCTTCGTAAACCTCATTCAAAGGTGAACGCTCGTTGTCATTTTTTCCTGGGTCATAGAATTTGTTCCACTGACCACCAACTTGAATTTCGTGGTACCATGCTTCTTTGAATGGTGAAGAACCATCATGTGTTGGAAGGATACGTACTCTACGTTGTCCTGATTTCTCTTTGTCAGAGAGGATACAAGCGAAATACTTTTTCATTCTTTCGTCTTGCGACATTTTACTTTGGGCCCCGCCCCCTTGTTGTGCTTTTTCGTACTGTGCCAATACGGCGTCTAATGAACTCATCATGTTTTATATATTTAAGTTTAATTTGTCTTACAAATATAGTCTAGTTTTACCAGTTTGTCAAATAAAAAAAGGTCACCTTTTGGGTGACCTTACATTATTTGTTGTGTTTGTTATTTGTATTTGAACTCGTCCTCAAATCCATTACCTTGGAAAGAATTCTTAATGTCATTAACGTTGATGTCGGTCACGTCATCAGGTGTTAAAACATAATCATTTTTTCCCGTCTTTTCCATCTCTTCTGATTTGTCATCAAAAAATTGTGATAATTTTTGACTATAAGGATATGAATCGTACGTTCTTAACTCCAATTTTTCTTGTGGGGTTTTTTCACGATACTTTTCAATTTTATTTTCAAGAGAGTTTAATTTATTCATAATCGAATCCATCTCACCTAATCTTGATTCCAATTTGTTTAATTGACCAAACAAATTATCAAAGTAACTATCTTGTTTTGATTGAATATCTTTTTGAGCAGTAACTAATTCAGTTATATCCAATTCTTCAGAATCAGTTTCATCGCCACCCTTTTCTTCAGATTTACCTTCATCGTCAATTTTTTCAACGTCAGGGTCATTTTCTACATCGATAGGTTCAGAAGTCGCTCCCGCTTCAGGTGCTGGTGGAGCCGCCTCACCACCTGGAGGTGGTGGAGGAACCGCCGCAGCATCTGCTGGTGGAGGTGGAGGTGCCGCACCTGCATCAGGTGTAAGTGCTGCTAAATCATCAGGAGCTGGCTCAGCAGCTTGTTCCAAAATATACTTATTGATACTTCTGTATCTTTCAATTTCACTTAGAATTTTTTTGTCTATACTCATTGTATTAACCGTTTAACAATTGCTTTATACCTTTAGATGTTTCAACTCTAACTTTCCTGTTGGCGGTTGTTTGGTGTCCAGCTCTTTCGATAAGACCATCTCTTTCTCTTACAGTGTAACAATCACCTGTATCCAAGTCACAAACTTGTTTAGTTCCGTCACCATTATCTTCTTGTGAAAATCTTGTAGATTTACCAAGGTAGTTGTCTAATGCTGTTTTAATGTCCATAATTATGTTTCTATATAAATATATCGTTATTTGTTAAATTTATGGTATCTGTGGAAGAGTGAACTTCCATTGGAATGGAATTTTAACATCTTCAGGGTATGGTTGCCCATTAGGGCTTGGTATACCCTCTACTTTAGGTCCCCATACAGCTAACACGTACCAAGTAACATAAACATCAGAATTAATCCAACGGTTTGATGTTGTAACCTCATTTGCCATACCTAAGACATCAGTCACAAATTGTTGTTCAGTTATTGTGAAATTTCTTAAATCTATTGGTGTCACTAAGTTTGGAGTTACATAAATATCTGTTTGAACATTTTCAAAAGTGTTTGATTCGTTCCACAACCTGTAAGACGGAGGACCGACTAATCCCTTAACAGAATAAATATATTCAGGATAACGATATAAATACCAATCACCAGAGTTTGGTGTAATTTTAACTTGGAATGTATTTCCTTGAATATTTGAGAATAATGGTATTGGTCCTGTTTGTTGTGGTTGTGTATTTGTATCTGGTGGTACTCCTGGTACAACCGTTGGAGGTGCGGCGGAAGGTTGACTTGGATTGTAGGTAAATTGGGTGGTACTTGTCCCGTTACCATAAACACCTTTAACCGTAATTGTATTAGTTTGAGGTATTGGTGTATTACTAAATGGAACAATAATTACCATATTAGTTTCACTATTAATTGTTATACCTGTTGTTACTGTAACCCCATTTACCGTAATTGCGGTTACGGAACCTAAATCATTACCAACAACATTAATAATTGTACCTGTAACACCTGTTAATGGTGTGAACGATGTAATTGATGGTGGTAGACAAACAGGTGCAGCAACCGTTGTTGTGTTTTGGTTATTTGTAGTACCAGTACCACCACTAGCAATTTGTTGTTCTTGAGCTTTATTAGCCTCACTAACATTATAATTAGCATCAGTACTTAATTGTACCTCTTTGGCAGATTTCAATCCTTTTTTAACCGTTTCAAATAATGTTTTGTATTCATCTTGATTTTCGTCAAAATATTCTGGAGTTATATTAGGGTTTGCACTTGTTGCTGGTGTCCAATAACAAACATAATATTTTGGTAATCCTAATGGTGCGTTACCATTTTCACCAAATAAAATACGTCTAACATTTGGTGTTAGTCTCGCAATCATGAAATCTAAAAATTTATCAAGATTAGTAAAGTTAGCAATTGGTGTTGGGTTGTTTGTTGAATTTGAATTAGATACCGACACACATGAAGCTTGTTTTTGTATAAAGTACTGAGTACTTGGTCCCCAATACACACTTAATTCAACATTAGCAAAGTTGTTATTATAACCATAAAACTTATCTTTATTAAATGTTTTAATGTAACACATTAAATAAATAAGAATTTGTAAATTAACATCATTCGTTTTTGCAACAATTGCATCGGCTAATTCTTGTGGTGTTAATCCAGTTGTTGCGGATTCAACAAAATCACCCCAAGTAACATAGTTACTATTCAAAGATAATGTACAACTATTAACTGCGGCTGCGGTGTTTTCACCTATTTGTGAAAGAAGTGCAGTCTTATTAATATTTGTAATTGGTTTTGCAGGTATGTTATCTTTTTTCTTTAATATCGCAGTTTCAATTTGTGTTAATAAATTTTGATTTAAACTTTGTAATAAATTATCTATTGACGGTAAATCGTAAATACCTTGTCTAATTCCCGTAAAATTTGTTTGGAACTGGCCTGGTTGAATGGTGTGATTAACTTCAGTAATTAGATACGGTCCATTAAACATTGGTACGTGTCTTAAATTGAAATACATCGTTGGTTGTAATAACGCATTACCTAAACAAACCACTTGACATTGGTAGCTTCTTTTCTTGTATAAGTTATATAATCCTACGTTTTGAGTTGCGACATTTTTACCATTTGCTTGGTTAACCATGTCAATTTGAGTTTGTATTGACTCTGATGTTGCCTTACCACTATCCATAGAAACATCAAACGAATAGAATATATTTTGATTTCTAGTTCCAATATCAACATTAAACCCTACACATTTATTAGAAAGAGCCCAATCGGTTTTACCTACTTGGTTTTCAATTAATGGATTTTCAGACGCTCGTCGTAATTCAAAAGAATCGTCTCTAAATCTTGAATTACCTTTTGGTAAATCTAATTGAGCCGAAGGTAGTCCTGCATAAAAACAGACAACTTTTGGACTTGATTTACGATAATCAACATCTAAGAATGTTCCCCACATATTATCAGCAAACTCTAAAGAACCTTCCGCGTTTTGTGAAAGAGTTGTTCCGTCCGCATCCTGTACATTATAGAAATTAACATAAGCTGGTAGTGGCATCACATTAAATTTATTTTTAATAAGAATTCCACTTATGAATGTGAATACACTCATTTCCATATTGAATGATGATTCTTCAAAAGTTTTACTACCTAAAAGAGTATCTTTTAATGAAAAGATATCAATTAATAATGTGTCTCCAATATTCCTTGAAGCCCTATCTAAAAATAAGAAATCTTCAAAAAGAGTTTTACTTGAGTAGTCTCCGCCAGCAACCCATTTATCGTTCAGAGCTTTAAATACTTCATAATTTTCAACTTTAGATTGTTGACCATCAATAACACTTTGTATTTTCTTCTCAGGTAATTCTTGTTGATTGGGTAGTTCAAGTCTAACTCTTGTTAATATTTGATTTAAAAATAAATTTTGAATCGCAGTTGTACCATCTAAATAAAGTTGCAATCTTGATTTAAACTCAACACTTGTAAGTGTAGGTGTAAGAAGTTTCTGCGTTGCATATTGTTTTATTAATTGTGAACATAAAACAATGTTGTCAACGGTAAAATCAATATTATTATCAATAAAGAAATCTGTAATATAGGAACCTTGATTAGTATATGCCAAGTTTTGAATTGTTGAGAATCCAACCTCGGTTTCTAATGCCAACCATTGAGTAGGGTATTGAGCTTTGGATTGTGCCAAAGTTATTCCCCCACCACTTGAAGGTAAAGTACCATTAACGTAAGTCCCAAAATCAATTGGGTCGGTCACCACATTTGGTCCGTTATTTGAGGCAATAAATGAATCAACAACTCTTCTCTTATAGTTTGCAGGATTACCGTATTTTAACATCACATCATATTCTAAAAATGATTTGATTGTATTTGAAAAAGAAACTAATTGTGTATTACCAAGTGTGTTAAAATATTCTGAATTAGATAAGTTAGTATTTCCGTTTACCGTCATTAAACTTCTAAACAAGTATTGGAAGTTTCTATATAATGCAGTATTATCTACAGGTGACTCACCAACAGGTACACTTACTTGTGGTCCTAAATCAATATCCGCAATTGGTTTAGAAAAATTTAAAAACTCTTGTTCAAACTTATCCAAAATACTTTTATCAAAAACCGAAAATATTTCTTCAATGTTTGAATACTCATCAGTAATTAATAGTTTAAACGATGATTGTTTTGTGTTACCCGTTAAAATTTTATTAACGTATTTATCGGGTGATGGTTTAACTATTTGAGTATTATTAAAATACCCGTAGTTTGGTGCCGACCACAACATCCTTACAGAACCATTATAAATTGAAGGATTATTTAAGAATGGAATTATTTGAACATTGTTTTGTAATAACTCAACATTTATTTGGTTTATAGGTGAACCAAATGAAGGGACAATAAAATATTTACCGCTTGTAGTATTTCTATTTGGTCTACAATTACCTGATAAACTATTTAAGTCCATTACTGTATCAGGTAAAACTACTGACCACGTTTCAATGGTTGATAGTTTTGGAAAACCACTAAGTAAGTCAACTATAGAACTTGATGGATTAATGTTAGAATCTTTAAAATTATATACTTTCATTCCCCCACCAATACTTGTTTGAATTTCAGTATTAGTGTATCCTGTATACAAATCATATCCATTATAGAATACGTTAAAATCATTAATTACTTTAGGATAAAATCCTGTTTGTATTTTTGGATTATTAACAGATGTGGTATTTTGTAATGTAATTTCTTTAACCCCATCAAACTCAAACTTATATGTTTTTGTATCGGAACTAGTTATTGGGTCAAAATTAACTTTATAATCAAAATTAGTCCAAGCACTATCCAAGAAATCAACTCCCGTTGTTTTATAAGTTTTGTATCTGTACCAAATGGAACCCATCTTTAAAACCCAAGCGTATGGCATTTTGTGAATAGCCCCAAACTTTTTAAAACAAGATGCGATATAATCTAAATCATTTGTAGCACCTAATGTTTTATATTTTTCTTTTAAAGAAGCTAAAGGTAGTGAATTAATAAATAAATAAGCTGCCTGAACGTATGGATACTTGTCTTTTTTTCTCCAATTTAATACACCATTCTGAATTGCATTTACCATATACGGTGTATTCAACATAGTTGTTGTTGTTTCAGTCGTAATATTATTTATCTGTCTAGTATGGTAAACATAACCTTCAGTTGGTATAAACTTTTCAGGATTTTTTCTTAAATCTAAAAATGTTGTTAAATTAGTTTGAGTGATTTCTGAAGTCGGGTCTGTTACCGCTAAATAAGAAAAATTAGTTACAGGTCGGTTTGTTGTATAATTATACACGCTATCAAAGTTTGATATAACATTTCTTTCTTTAAAAACTCGTAATACTTGTTTTGTATTATATACTTCGTTACCAACATTGGTACTACTTTGAGCCATATTCGCAGAAACCCAAGTAGAATTTGTGAACGGGTAAGTGTCAATAATTAACGGTTCGTTTGACGCATTTTTAACTAATTGTTCTAACGCCTCATATTTGGCAGCGTTTTGAGGTTCTTTCCCTAAATCATTAATTGTTAGAATATTAAAAGAATTTTCAGTTAAGTTTTTAATATATGGTGTTACATAAAAATCTCTTATAAATTCTTGGTAAGCCCTACCTGTACCTTGGTTAGAAAAATTAAATAAAGTTTGTTCGTAGTTTTGAGCGGTTATATTATAATTCTTAAGTTTTAAGGTTAAGAAAGGAGAACTAACACCTAAACTTGTAACAATATTGGTAGTTTCCGAACTTAAGATTAAATCAGTTAATTGACTTAATTGATTTGCATTTGCTCGAATATAACCTGAGTAATTGGCAGTTAAAAATTGTCTTTCCCAAATTTCATAAAAGAATTTAATTTCTTCTTTGTTTACATAAGCAATACCGTTTGAAGGGTATTCAATCGCATTGATGTTAATAATATTTGTAGTCGCCTGACTATCTGTTGGAACTTGAGCAATTGGAGGATTAAACCTTTGAGTAATACCTCTCATGTATTCTTCAACAAATTCAACTTCAGGCCATTTATCATAAAGGTAACCTTTAGTAATATCAACAACCGAAGGGTCGGCGATATATCTTAATTGAAAACGTCCTTTTTTATCGTCAGGAGTTTCAACAAAAAATTGTGGCCAAGGATAAACAGGAATTTGACTTGTTGATAACCCTTGGTTTTGATTTGTGGCTTCTTGTGATTTTGCAACTTTACCAACAGTATCTGTACCAGGGGCGGATGATGGGTTATCTAAAATTGATAATTGTCTAACAGGGTCGTATTTTACATTCCAAGCATTAGTGTGGACCTCATCCATTAAACGAATAAACGCTTCTGCAGATGCCATTATAACCGCACAAACATTTCTTACCGTAGGTCTAAATCCAAGTCCAATTTTAGAATCTTCAATTTTTCTTGAGAAGTCTGCGGTTAATATAGTTTCATAATCCGTTAATTTTCTATTGGCTTCTGCCTCAACCTGATAAATTAAATTTTCAAATCTCGGTTCGACTTGGTTTGTCACCGTATTTGATTTAAAAATGAAAAATGGCGTTTTAACTAAATTAGTTGTACTTGATTGATTTGAAGATGCGGTGGGATTTATACTAACCTCAAGAAATGGTTCGTATAATTTTTGTAAATAACTTTTAGTTGCCTCAGTATTTGCAGTTGTTGGTGATAATATTCCAGTCTGTTGAATTGTCGTTTTAGTTAAATCAATGTCATCAAAATTAACACTAATTAACATGGTGTTAAAAGTTATTGGATTTTTAATTGGTGTTTTACCTTTTACTCCAAGTGTCGGGTTTTCCGCCAACAATAAATTATATTGGTCAGTGTAACCACTTAACAATGTTCGAGCCGCTTGTTGTCTTGTTGGGTCTTTTAATATTTCATCTTTAAAAGCATAAACATAAGTCCCATTTTTTAAAACAATTGGTCTTAAATTCATATATGTATTGTACCAAGAAGTATCAGAACCATATATTTCATTATAATAATTCTTTAACACTTCTTTATACGCCCTAATATTAGTAAGTGGTTCTACATCTACTTTGGTATATGAATCAATAATAGTCTTTTCAAAATTTTCTAAAGCG
>Ga0209229_10000934_pt1 | contig 12071 bp, 14 predicted proteins | sample SanBayMetagenome_FD_187466 | JGI IMG/M metagenome (GOLD analysis project Ga0209229, IMG submission 187466) | Freshwater and sediment microbial communities from dead zone in Sandusky Bay, Ohio, USA (SPAdes) (version 2) | ecosystem: Environmental > Aquatic > Freshwater > Lentic > Sediment... | reverse complement strand
CTGAATCAGAAGGATTATCAATGGCTGAAGTTCTTAGGGATTACATTAAAACCCTCACACCCCCTAAAGGGGGTCGCACTACATCCCACGACTGAAGTGCGTGGGCTTTGTGCGAGGTTGTTGTAAGATCGTAGAGAATCTTCATGTTAGTATATCAGGAGGTTGAGAAATCAACAGAGGAAATCCACCGGATTCCAGAAAGATTACTATTCTGTTGAATACAAACAATCAAGCTGGAAACTACACCCAACTAAAAGACAAATTACCTTAACCGATAAAAACATCCCCCCTAGGCTCCCCGTGCACGGGGGGTAAACTCAAATTATTGGGTAAATGGGATATCCAAATCTTTTGAAAAAAATTATGGAAAATTCAGAGATTGATTTTTCACAACAGGAACTGGAAGCATTACTCAATAATATTTTAACTGAGTTAGAACAGGGAGATTTTCAACAACGATGGGAAGTGAGCAAGATTTTACCCAGTTTAGGAACCCCTGTCTTAGAGCCATTGCTTAATATTTTAAAAGATGAAACGGCTGATATAGAAATGCGTTGGTTTGTAGCTAGAACTTTGGGTAATTTTAAATCGGAAATCATTATTGAACCTTTAATTAATCTGCTCAAAAATTCTAAATCTGAACCAACAGAAGCAGAAATATCCCTACAAGAAATAACGATTATTACTTTATCAAATCTAGGAAATTCAGCGATCGCACCTTTAATTCAATTATTAGAAAAACCCGATTCTAAATTATTAGCAACCCAAGCCCTAGCTCAAATTCGCCATTCTGAAACCATTCCCCCCTTGTTAACTGTTGTTAATGATCCAAATTCTAAAATTAGAGCGATCGCCATTGAAGCATTAGGTAGTTTTCATGATCCGAGGGTGATTCCGATTTTATTAGAGGCTTTAAATGATCCCGTTGCTGATGTCAGAAAACAAGCGGTAATTGGATTAGGAGTAAGATTAAATTTATTAGAAAATATCAATTTAGTCGAAAAACTTAAACCCTTATTATGGGATATTCGACCGGAAGTTTGTCAACAAACTCAACTCGCCTTAGCCCGTTTAAAAACCGATGAAGCTGCTACTGCTCTCTTTGAACAAGTACAATCTCAAAGTGTCCCCATTTCCTTAAAAATAGATGGGGTGCGTTCCTTGGGATGGATCGAAACTGCTAAAAGTTTAGATTATTTACAGGAAATTCTCTTGACTTTTGATCCTCAATTCAATCTAAATTCAAATCCAGAAACAATAGAAAAAATTACCCTAGTTAGAGAAATTATTCCGTGTATAGGAAGATTTGAAACCTTGGAATTGAGAAAACAAGCCCATCAAATTCTGGTCAATTTTATTAATAGTAATCATCCGGCAATTTCCGATCCTAAAACAAAACAATTGATTGCATTAGAATTGGGAAAACTAGGATTAATCGAGGCAATTAATCCCTTAATTAAGCTTTTGATTGATCCGAATCCCTCAGTACGATTCCATTGTATTTCAGCCTTAAAACAAATTGAGCCCGAACAAACCTATCAATATTTACAAAATTTATCCCATCAAAAAGATATTAGTTCTGATATTAAACAAGCAATTCTAATCGCTTTATCGGAAATCAGTAATCAGTAGACACCTGCTATATGTCTCTACTGATTACCGATAAATGTTTACCAATAACTATTTACTGTTTACTATTTACTGTTTACTGATAACGGATGACTGGTACAGATGCGCCAATAGCCTACGGCATCGCTGCGCTCGGGCACGTCTCTACACCGATTACTGATAACTGATGATTGATAATTGTATTTATGCGTTTAGAGCAACTGCAATCTTTTCTGTCCGTTGCTGAGACTGGAAGTTTTCAACAAGCAGCACGGAAATCGGGTCTAACTCAATCAACAATTAGTAGACAGATACAAGGACTAGAAGAAGAACTCGGTTTACCCTTGTTTCACCGCACGACTCAAGTTAAATTAACAATTGGGGGTGAACGCTTTTGGCCCTATGCTCGCAAAATTTGCCAAGCCTGGGATAGTGCTAAAGAAGAACTAGCATCTCTGTTGATGGGAAAACAGCCGGAACTTTGTGTGGCGGTAATTCATTCGGTTTGTTCCTCCTATTTACCTCCGGTTTTACAGAAGTTTTGTTATGCTTATCCAGAGGTTCAATTAAGGGTAACTTCTTTAGGAAGTGATCGGGCTTTAAAAGTGCTTAAAGATGGATTAGTAGATATTGCTATTATTATGAATAATCGTTCTTTTACCGTCAGTGGAGAACTTTTAGTTGATGTTCTGTATCAAGAATCTATTCAAGTATTAATGGCAAGCAATCATCCCTTAGCCCAATATTCTCAAATTCCTTGGGATGAATTAATTCGTTATCCGCAAGTTGTTTTTAAAGATGGTTATGGAATGCAGCGTTTAGTTCAAGAAAACTTTACTAAGGCCGGAGCCAAATTAAATGCCGTTTTAGAGTTAAATACATTAGATGGGTTTCGTGGAGTCATTCGTCAGGGGGAACTGATTGCATTATTACCATATTCTGCCCTAGTAGAAGCCAAAACCGATCCGACTTTGGCGGTTAGAGAATTAGCTTCCCCTTCCAAATCTTCGGCTTCTTCTGAGTTAATGGCTGAGGATGTAAATACAAATTGGACTCGTGAAGTGGTAATTGTGACCACACCCGATCGAATGCAAATTCCTCCGATCGCCTATTTTTGGCAATTAGTTCATGACTGTATTCCTAATCAAAGTAATGGCTCAATTCATGCTTTAAATCCTCAAATGCCTCTGTTAAAATAACCTTAGCGTAGATTGCTATAGTGGATAATCTTACAATTTAAAACTTTATCAACATGAGTGATCGATTTAGGGATTTACTTCGTCAAGTGGGCAGTGGTACTCATACCAGTGAAGCATTAACCCGTTCTCAAGCGGCCGAAGCCATGAGATTAATGCTATTAGAGGAAGCAACTCCGGCTCAAATTGGTGCATTTTTGATCGCCCATCGCATCCGACGCCCGACAGGGGAAGAATTAGCCGGAATGTTAGATGCTTATGAAGAAATTGGCCCTCAACTTCAGTCGGTGACTTCCGCGCCGTTTGTATTGGGTTGTCCTTATGATGGTCGGTCTCGCACAGCTCCAATGGCCCCCTTAACCGCTTTAATTTTAGTTACCGCCGGGGTGCAGGTGATTTTACATGGGGGTCAGCGAATGCCCACCAAGGAGGGAATTCCTTTAATTGAAGTTTGGCAGGGGTTGGGTTTAGACTGGTCTAAATTATCCCTAGCACAAGTACAAAAGGTTTTTGCAGAATTGGGTTTGGGATTTGTTTATCTTCCCCAACATTTCTTAGCAGCAGAAAAGTTAGTTAGCTATCGTCGAGAAATTGGTAAACGTCCCCCTTTAGCGACGATGGAATTGATCTGGAAACCCTATTTAGGACAAGCAACAGTGGTTTGTGGGTATGTACATCCGCCCACAGAAACCATGTTTAGAGAAGCTTTTCATTGGCGTGGAGTAACGGATTTTATTACGGTTAAAGGGTTAGAAGGAAGTTGCGATTTACCCCGCGATCGCACTTGTATTATTGGGCTACATCAACCGGGTCAACAAACCCAAATAGTTAAAGATCCTACAAAAATATTAACAAAAAATCCTATCTTAGATGATGTTTTCTTTGAACGGTTATTATTACATCCCCGGGATTATGGATTTGACGGTAGGGAAGTTACTCTGTCCTCAACTCCGATTTTAATTGAACAAATTCAAACGGTTTTAAAGGGTCAAAGTAGTGAATTTATGAAAGCCACACTGTGGAATGGGGGTTTTTATCTCTGGCGTTCTGGGGTCTGTCAAGATTTAGAATCGGGATTATCAAGTGTTGAATCCTTAATAACAGAAGGGAAAGTTCAGGCTAAATTGCAGGAGATTCAAAATTACTTTTTCAACGGGGATTTGAAATGAATGATCTATCTATTGCTGCTTTAATTCTAGCTGGAGGTCAAAGTTCTCGCATGGGTGAGGATAAGGCTTTTGTTCTCTATGAAGGAAAACCCCTGCTTCAGCGAGTTTATGAAGTGGCGGCTATCTGTAGCCAAAAAGTATATATTGCTACACCTTGGCCGAAACGGTATCAAACTCTATTAACCGAGGATTACGAAGTTATATTAGAGAAGGAACCGAACCAAGGGCCATTAATCGCCCTATCCCAAGGATTATCAGAAATTCCCTTTGATTGGATTTGGTTATTAGCCTGTGATTTGCCGCGATTAGAACCCGCTATGATTCAACATTGGCAAACCCGTTTAACCGTTCTCCCCGATACAATTTTAGCCGTTATTCCTCAAACCAAGTCCCGTTGGGAACCCCTATGTGGGTTTTATCGCCGTTCCGCCTATGACCATTTACAAGGGTTTATGGCTCCCGGCGGTCGATCTTTTCAACGCTGGTTAAGCCAAATTCCTGTGGAACCGATTGAGCTATCGGAAGCAGAATCACAAATGTTATTAAATTGCAATAGACCGGACGACTTAAAACCGTAAAAAACAATAAAACTATTAATTAAATTTTGTATCAACCAATTTACCTGCTATAACCAACAAATACTTAAAAATGGACAGGAGGAACCAATGGCATACAGGTTTGGATACCAAACCCCCACAATAAAATATTACAACCTATTTAGGACTGCTAGATATACAAAAAATAGTACATATACCCCCCCTGATGGGTGACTCCCCGCTCCCCAAATCCTCAAAATGGAGCGAAGATAAAACACATTACTCAGAGTGTCAGATCCAGAAGCGGTCAATTCTTATGTGCATCGACCGCAGCCGCTTCCCATATCCCTCGTGCAATTCTCCAGGGTGTGATCGGGTTTTTACTACCTTTTTATATCCCTATTTTGTTCAATCAAAGCATCGATTTTCATAGCCATCAGGGGTCATCTCATGAAAAATATTATTGTTTTATTAGGACTTGTTGCGTCTACAAGTTTTACCGTGTTTTCCGTGGCTTCTGCCCACGCAGTCCCGTCCAAATCCGAGGTAAATCAAACCACCGTCGATCATTGGACAACACTGAGTTACACCGGGAAAAATGAGGATGGAGACACAGAACAGATCGATACTAAAAAATCTTGATCCCTATTGACGCTATTTCTAACGCCAATGGACTCCCACCCCAATGCGATCGCCACCTTGCTGTTTAGCCTCCTGTAGAGCTTCTTCGGCAACGGTAATCAAAGGATGTGGGGGTAATTCCGGTGCGGGAATAGCTGTTGCTACCCCCAAACTCAGAGTTAGGTAGGGACTGATCTCCGATTTAGGGTGAGAAATTTCCAATTGTTTAATTTTAGCTCTAATTAACTTAGCAACTTCGATCGCCCCAGTCCTATCTGTATGGGGAAGCAAAATTGCAAATTTTTCCCCACTATAACGCCCAACTAAATCGGCCGGACGTTTAATACAGGTGCCCATAGTTTGAGCAATATTTTGTAAACAGATATCTCCTTGATCATATCCATAAACTTCATTATAACCTTGAAACCTATCCACATCTGTAATAATTAAGGATAAATATATTCTTTCCCTGGCTAAACGTTGCCATTCTCTTAATAAATATTCATCGAAATAAGGACGATTTGCTAATTGAGTTAAGGGGTCAAGCCGACTCAAATACTTTAATTTATCCGTTGTTGTTTGTAACTTCTGGCTAATTTCCTCAAGTTTACTTTCGGCGGCTTTACGCGCTGATATTTCTTGTTCTAACTGAAGCAAAGACTCGCTTAAAACCTTCTGATTTTGACGGTAATGCTGGATATTTTTAATTCTAAGCATAATTTCTTGAGAATTAAAAGGTTTTCTGATATAGTCATAATAGCCGCCATAGTCTAAGGGAATAGAATAGCTATGATTAGAATATGAAATCAACAAAAAAATAGTAACACTTTGTTGATTATTTTCACAATATTGAGAAAAATAGTTAAGATTTAATCTTTGATCTTCAAGTTCTGAAAAATTCCAAAAAATTATATCAGGAATCTTGATTTGTAAATATTCTAAAGCCACATTTGCATTTAAAGCCCTTCGGATTTGATACCCTTGCTGACCTAAAATTTCCGATAGAATTTGTACATCCTGGTCATCATAATCAATAATCAAACAATCCAATGGGGGAAATTTTTGGGCAGGTAAAATCATATAATTTAATCAGATTAAATCAGGTTAAAAAACAGAATTGATTCATCAAGTATCCGCATGATCAGTTAAGAATAAATCACAGTTTTTTTATCAGTAAAAATCTTGGGTTTATTTATTTAACTGATAACTGATAACTGATAACTGATAAAATATTACAACCTATTGAGGAAGTTAGACCATGACTGTCAAAATTCTATCGGTGAGTAATGGTCATGGGGAAGATGCGATCGCCGTTAGGATTTTACGAGAACTCCAAAAACAGCCCCATCCCCCGGAACTCGCCGCCTTACCCTTAGTGGGATTAGGACAATCTTACACTCAACTAGACAACGTTCCCATTATGGGATCAGTAAAATCCCTACCTTCTGGGGGTTTTATTTATATGGATAAACACCAACTCTGGCGAGATCTACAAGCGGGGTTATTTCCCTTAATTATTCAGCAATATCAAACAATTCGTCAATGGGTAAAACAAGGGGGAATAATTCTCGCCGTCGGGGATATTGTGCCTTTATTTTTAGCCTGGTTAAGTGGGGGAAATTATGCTTTTATCGGAACAGCAAAATCCGACTATTATCTCCGTGATGAACAGGAAAAATTACCCTTAATCGGAATGTGGAAATGGTATAAATATTGTGATTCAATTTATTTTCCTTGGGAACGTTGGTTAATGAATAATTCTCGGTGTTTAGGGGTATTTCCTAGGGATACGATAACAACTAAAACCCTAGAAAAATATGGAATTTCGGCGATTGATTTAGGAAATCCCATGATGGATAATTTAGAACCTAATATTGATAATTATAATATTGATCAATTACAGCAGCGATCGATATTTATAACATTATTACCCGGTTCTCGTTCTCCAGAAGTTAATCGAAATTGGGATATAATCTTACAAGGAGTAGATGCAATTATTCAAAGCTCGATCCGATCAACAGAAAATCCGATCCCTAGCTATCAAGAATTGGTGTTTTTAGGTGCGATCGCCTCTAGTTTAGACCTGCAACCCTTTTGTCAATCTCTCACGGATTTAGGATGGCAAGAAACCCCAGATTTAAGATTACCTAATATTAACTTTCCTTGGGGTCATGGAGAATTAATTTTTTCTCAAGAAAAAGCCAGATTGATCTTGACAAATCAGGCATTTAATGATTGTTTAGCTTTAGGGGATATTGCGATCGCCATGGCGGGAACTGCAACAGAACAATTTGTCGGTTTAGGGAAACCAGCGATCGCAATTCCGGGCGAAGGGCCACAATTTACCCCCACCTTTGCTAATAATCAACAGCGTCTATTGGGGCAGTCATTAATTATAGTAGAAAATCCGACAGAAATTCCTGAAATATTGCGATCGCTGCTGCTTAATTCCGAACAATTAAAGTTAATAGCAGAAAACGGAAAACGTCGCCTCGGACAACCAGGTGCGAGTCGTCGCATTGCCCAATATCTACCGTAGTAAGCCCTGAAGGGCTTAATCCATATTTGCTGGTAAATTTATTATTCATAATTAGGATTTATGAGTCAGCCCTGAAGGGCTTACTACAAATAGGTAATAATCTGGTGACTTGTCCGGCGTTGGTTTGGGGAAGATAACCGCGATCGCCCCTGAAACGACTAAAATAGAATCACAGAATTACAGATTGAGGCTAACTGTTTTATGCCCGAAATCGTCGAAATTCCCCTAGAACTGACTCGCTTTCAACTGTCGCCAGCAGTTCAATCCCGTTTGCAATTTCTCTTAGATCGTCAGGATGAAGGCTACACCCTATCTCAAACAGAACAACAGGAAGCCGAGGGACTGGTTGAATTGATGGAATTTTTATCATTGCTACAGTTACGTTCAACACGGGTGAGCCAGTAATTATTAATGACCAAGATTCCAATTTCTCTCCGTCGATGGGTGATTCAACGAGCTAATAACCGTTGTGAATATTGTGGCATATCTCAGATTGGTCAAGTCGCTACGTTTCACATAGACCACGTTATTCCTGTTGTTGCAGGTGGCGAAACCACAGCAGAAAATTTAGCCCTTGCCTGTGTTTCCTGTTCGCTTCGCAAGGGCGCACGGCAGAAAATTGAAGATGCAGAAACGGGTGAATTTGTCTATATTTTTAATCCGCGTCAACAGAGATGGAATACTCACTTTACTTGGAATGGTGTGGAAATGATCGGGTTCACGGCGACTGGTCGAGCAACGGTGCAAGCCCTTGATTTGAATCGGTCAACTATGTTGACAATTCGGGCAGAAGAGGAATTACGGGATCGTCATCCACCCCCGGAAGATATCAATCCCGTAGACCCTGATTTGTAAGCCGCACTCAAAGAATAGAACAGTTAGCAAAAGACTTATCAAGTTCATGGGTGCAGGCGGTGCGGGTGGTGGTGACTTGTCGGGTGAATGTCACCGGAAGCCGATAAGAATGCTTTTTCGGGATTTGATGTGTTTCGCAATTTGGAGTTTAACCCCGAACAGGTGACGGACTATATTCGCCGTTGGTTTGCGGGAATGGGGGATGCGGCGACGGGGGAGAGTTTAGAGGCGGCGTTGGAACAGAAAGATGAGCTTTCGCGGTGACGGTTGCGGGAAAGTTGGGTGGTGAAGGTTTTGGGAAGTCGCCCAATTTTTCAGGCGGTTATGAAGTTGGGGTGGTTGAATCGGGTGGAACAGTAAACTGTTATTTAACAGTTGATTATGTGTCACATTTGTTGTATATTAATCAAAGTTTAAGAGTAATAAAACCTAATCTTTTATGCCGTTAAAAATTGAAAATTTGAATCAAACTTTTGATGACTTTCTGAATAATCAAGTCAAGTTAGAAAATAAATTATGTCTTCAAATGAGAAAGCAAAATGGTATTTTCTTTACAAAATCTAGTTTAGTTATTGATTCTGTATTAGAGTGTTTACCCAACGATAAGTCGCTGCTTTCTAAAACAATATTAGAGCCTTCGTGTGGACAAGGCGTTTTTTTGCTAAGGATAATAATTAAAGTATATATTATTTGTCAAGAAGAGATAGCGATAAAAGAATTTATTGAAACTAATCTTTATTTTGTTGATATCGATCCTCACATGATTGAACAGACTAAGAAAAATATTTCAGAACTTTATATGATTCTTTTTCAAAAGAGTTTTGATGGTAAATTTAATTGTTATTGCCTTGATTTTACATTAATTAAGCCTAATTTAGATTTATTTCCAAATGATTTTTTAGATCTATATAATTTTTACAATAAGTTTGATTATATAATCGGAAATCCTCCTTATGTAACACTTTATGGAAGAAGAGACAAGAAAAAAAATGAAGGACAAAGAATATACTACCTAAATCAGTATAGTCAGTTTCCATCTGAACTAAAAAATGGAAAAATTAATTATGTAATGCTTTTTATTGAACATGGTATTAAATTTTTAAAACCAACTGGAACCCTATCATTTATTGTTGATCTTTCATTCTTGGAAACGGCTTATAAATATTGTAGAAAATATATTATTCAAAACTATACCCTGAGAAAATTTGTCTATAATATCAAAAGCTTTGAAAGTGTAGCGAGTGGACAAATAATCCTAGTAATTGACAAAATCTCGCCAAAACTTAATGAGGTTAAAGTGGTCAATTCGGAAAAAAATAGCATTTACTATATTCCTCAATCAAATTGGAACTCCCCAGATGATGAATTCCAATTTAGGCTCCCAAGTTCTTCGGATTTAACTGATATATTAAATAAAATATTTTCTAAACAAGACCCAACATTGAAAGCTTTATATCCTACTAAAAATCTACGGACTTGTGTAATGCTTTTAGATATGGAACACCTCTTTACTGGCACAAATCCTTTACACTATTCCGATGTAGTAAAATCATATCCGTATTATCGTGGTTCTACTGGTGTTAAGTATAAATACTCCAAACCTTATTATGAAAAATACTTCTACTATGACAAATCTCTCCAAGATCAAGTTAATGATCAATTGAAAGAAGAATTAACTGCTCAAGGGATAAAAAACAAAAAAAGAATTGGCTTAGGTGAAACTGTCGTCTATGACAATCCTAAAGTTTATATTCGCCAGTCTGCAAAAGAATTAATTGCGACATTCGACCCCAATCCAAGTACCGCAAATAATAGTTTATATGTATTTAGTCTTCGAGACAAAAAAGATGAAAGTATTTTCTTTTTGAAGTATTTATGCGGTCTGATAAATTCTAGTATTTACACATTCTTTGCTCAACAACGTAGGATTATTCGTTATAACACAGGAAAGCAGCCACAAATCAAAGTTTCTGATCTATATCAAATTTTTATTCCAAGCGAAAGTGAACTTCAAAAGAAGATTGTGATACTTGTCGATGAAATATATGAAAACCCAGAATTTTGTGATGTATTGAAAGCTGAAATAGATCAACTACTATTTAATTATTATCAGTTAGAGCGTAATCAAATCACACTAATTAAAAAATCTCTTGAATCTTTTGCAGGATAGTTGGTTCTGATTGATTGTTTTTTTCTTTTAGTAGTGATGTATCTTTAGGTATCTTAGCAATTTTTTTTATTGCTTTGTCACGCTGTCTTTCCAAACCTTCTCTATATTTTTCCATTAAAAGATCAATAAATTCATCTCTTGTTCTATAAGTAGGCTCTGCCGACATATTTACCTGAAGTTGATTACTTGGTGTTATTCTCACAGTATGGCTTATGTCTTTTAAAAAATACACCTTTGTCAATTCACTATTTTGTTTATGTTTAACGAACCTTAAACCATTATTATGCTGTTCATAATAAACATAAATGTATAGAAGATAAAACCCTCCTGTTTTAATAAATTCAATGATTTTATCTGGTGTACCCATATCAGGATTGCTATCTTTGCCAGATAGTTTAAATGTCTTGAAATCAATCCATATTTCTTCATATATAGTGTTGAGTTGAAAAAATGTTCTTGCATCCCAAGGATTTTTAGTTTTTTCTTTTGGTGCAAATTCTGATTTTTTCAGATATTCGTGGTCTTTTGTCTGCTCAACAAAACGTTCTTCTAACCAGTCGCTTATCTCGGCTCCTCCCCTTGACTTTACTGGTATCTTTAAATGATCATTCTGGCTAAGAATATTTATAATCACTTCGTTGATCTGACTTTTCATTAAGTCTTCTAGCTCCCTAATCTGCATTGAACAACTCCGAACCAAAGAAATCACTAAGCGTATAACTAAGCATTGCACCACATCTACGGGAGAAACAGTAATCTAGCCACAATTACCGCATATTTTGTATTTTGTCAAGCTATAATCAAGAAAATTATCGGAATTTTCCAGTGCCTACGATTTGGGACATATCACCCTTTATAGTTCTGGATTACCGCAGTTTTTTCCTTCCATGACCAATGGTTCTGGGTGTTATAAACTGACTTCTATCGCGCATGGCACGGTTTAACCGAAACTCACCCAAACCTCCCCCCTCGTCCAAACCCTCAACCTCGCCTAACTCCCCCAACTCCTGCAAACCCAACTCACCGAAACCAACCTCCACCAAACCCTCCAACTCCTCTGCATCGACGGTAGCAAATTCGATAACTGCGATAACCCCGCCACCGATATCTACCTGCAACTCGTCAAAAAACACCACTGTCCCAAATCCACAGAAGGCACACCCCGCACCCTCACCGAACTCAAAGTCTACTGGCAACTCCTAGACTGGGAAAAACACCCCATCCTCATTTTCTACGAAGAGGCGAAACCCCAAGGTTTTAGCCAAACTTTTCTCGATTCCCTCACTCGCTTCGACGCTACAATCTGCGTTATCACCGACTCACCCCATGCCACCATTCCCACTTTCTCACCCCAAGATCCGCACCTGATTCAAACTA
>Ga0209229_10000931_pt1 | contig 12084 bp, 14 predicted proteins | sample SanBayMetagenome_FD_187466 | JGI IMG/M metagenome (GOLD analysis project Ga0209229, IMG submission 187466) | Freshwater and sediment microbial communities from dead zone in Sandusky Bay, Ohio, USA (SPAdes) (version 2) | ecosystem: Environmental > Aquatic > Freshwater > Lentic > Sediment... | reverse complement strand
TGTTCTCCATGCAGCCATTCCCTTATTAAAAACTCTTCTTAAGAACTGTACTGGGATTCCCGTCTTCTCTGACTTGTTCTTAAGAGCTACGTTAGAATCTTCTAGGACGACTTCTTCACCATACATCTTCTTAAACTTTTCAGTGTACTTGCTAGATGGAAGTGACTTGCCTTTTTTCTCGAGTTCCTTCTTATACTTCTGATCAGCAGTCCAGTCGTCTGGATATGCGGCGGGGTCATCTGATGACATCTTCTTGAATCTCTCAATCTCACGCGTCATTTCTCTTTTGAGCTCAGTCTTTTTAGATGATCCAGTAAACCTAAGGTAGTCTGGGTTGTTTACCTTCTCGAGGAACACTTTAAAGGTTATCATCTGTACCATCCTTGAATTTTGTTATCAAGCTCTTCATCAGTAGCTACTAGAGGAACTAAATACTTTCCCTTTCCTTCTTGGATATCTGCTATTGCTCTTTTTGCAATAGGATTTTTTATAGATGAAGAATAAAATGATTGTGTTTTCTTAAATGCTCTCATAAGTGCAGCATCATCTAATTTACCTTCGGTATTATCTACTTCTATAAAAAAACCAACTTTAGATTTTAAGAATCTTACATTGTCTTCATTGCGCTCATCTACATCTTCAATAAACTTAACGTCAACCTCTCTTGGTATTTCTTTTTCCCTTTCTTTTGCGCGCTGTTTAGCTAGCTCCAAGTTCGATTTAACATGAATAACACCGACATCATATCCAAGTGATTCTAAAATGCCCATGCGGTGAAGTATGTTAGATGCATCTTGAGATGTACCGTCAATAAACAATGGAAGCATTCCGTTTATATAGTTTTTTAACTGTGATCTTGTCATCTTGTGCGTTTTATCTTTAAAGAATTTTTCCCAATTTTCAGGAGTACTTCTAATTTTCCATTTTTTAGCAAGATGCTCTGCAGATTTGTCAGTATTAACGATCACGGGAGATACTATTCCTTTTAACCTAGATGCGGTATATGATTTTCCAGCACCAGGAATTCCTACGATAAATATAGCCTTAAAAATTCCTTTATCATTTATTGACTCAGACATAAATTGCTTGAATGTTATCATTTTGAAATTCCCATCAATACTTGAATTGCGGTGTCTTTATATCTAGGACCTACATTGAGCGCATAGTAATTATCACACTTTAAAACAACCTCTTTACCTTTATCAGAATTATTTTCGAGTAGGTTTCTAAGATTATTATTTGTATAAGGAGTGGTTTTTTCTAGGTAATCATACACAAGCTCAAACCATTTGTCATACATAACATCACCATATTTATTTGTGTAATCGTTTTCTTCTTTGCCCATGTATGATAAGATTTCATCCCACATTCTTGGCATGTCAACGCTGTGATTATCAAATTGAGAATACGCATCATCTATATCTGGTGCGTATATGTACTCATATTCACCTATTGGAAAAACTAAGAATAGATTATCGCCATACTGAATAGCTTGTTCTACGGCCGAACTACAAAAAACACCCATTGCTCGATATGGATAACCAAATTGATTTGAGAAGTGTTTAACTAATAGTGAATGCATTTGTGGTGAAGTATCGGATGGCTGACGTAGCTTATTACCTGGAAGCTTTATAAAAGGAGCATTACTGGATAAACCTCTCCAAAGTGCTCTAGGAATACTACCACTATTCAAATAGTATGCATTTTCAATTGCCGGATACACTTTGAAATTAATCTCTTTTAAAAATGAAGCGCACTCATTTTTTATGCGATCAATCATTTCTTGATGATCTTCAATTACTTCTTCGCCAAGTAAAAATTTCTTAAAGGAAATCACTGCTGTTCCTTTCATCTGTTCTCTTACCAGTAGAATGATCTATTTTTGACCAAAATTCTTTTCCCATTCCAGTTTGCTTACTTGATGGTCTAATATCATTTCCTAGTTCTCTGGCAAAGTTGTACATTTCAGTAGCAATACCTTTTCTACGGTGTTTGGGATCAACATGAAGATCAAGTGCTTCAAGCGCATCATCTTTTATTTCAAAGTTAACCCATGCAACCTGGTTACCACTCTTAGTTTTTGCCTCTATTCTAAACTGTTCACTTTTGAATGATGGTTTAGCTCCAAGCTTGACATACCCTGCTTTTGCCACCAGAGTATACTGATTATTTAGTATGGGCTTTGTCTTTTCATACCCTTCCCAAAACAATTTCTCGTTTACTTTTTCAAATAGCTCATTAATTTTCATTTTAAAAACTCATAGCATCAATGTGTGTTCATAGATTGGATTTAATACTGCTTGCATATAGTTATTTCTCGAGAAGCTTTTCAACGTTACTATCGATCTTTTCTCCTTGATCTTTCAGCGTCTGAATTATCTTTTTTGCTTCAGTCTTGCTTACAATCATGGCGGGTCCCGAGAACCATATTTCTCTTTCTAAAGTTTCACCAGAACTGTCTACATAGTTAGCATAATCTTCCAACTTAATAGAAATTCTTTTTGGAGTTATAAGATAAGATGCCAACGCTGTCATTCTTGATTGTGGATTATCTCGCATCATTTTATAAAAAATATTGGCTCCTATAGATGGAAATCCATTTTTATTAATGTACGCTTCAGCTTTCTTACTAGTCTTTAAATTAGCCATTGAGTATAGATCAGTACGTATGTCCTCTGGAACTGAATCATAGGTCATAAGAACTGTTTGAAACATGTTGTCCAGCGCTTCATTCCAGACCATTGTTAGGGTGATAGGATCAAACTTTGAAAGCTGTGAATTTATACTTTCTATAGACGTATATTTTTCATGTACTTCATCATCGTCATCATGAAAGGTTTGGTTCGAGTGTATACCTAATGCCTGCAAAAATTGCTGCATAAACTTACCTAAACGCATAAGTAAAATAGTATTGCCGGTTCCTAGAATTGGTGCACTTATTTTCTGTCGAATGAAATCCATGTTATTGCTTATGGCTAATTTGGTCCCATTAAAAGGCAGAACCACGTGCACCTTACCATATACAACAGCAACTCCATGATTGTTGGAACAAATCATAGATTTACTTCTCTTGGGATAATTTGCAAATGACTCAGAATTATCAAAAAGAAGTTGATAGATATTATTTGTGTCTCTAGAAGTTCTTATGCCAGTGGAAGAATCAACTTTTCTAAATTTAACGTCACTATTAATACCCCTAAACAATAAAGCGCCGGTTGAAAAAGCTCTTAAAGCATCAGTGCAATTCTTATTGATAATAGAAATTGCCGTTCGCTCTTCAACATCGGCTTCTTCCCAGGGTTTAATCTTTAGTGTTTCTTCATTTATGAACTGCTTGAATGATTTCATTATTTTGCCTTTTAGTCTTCATAATCAGGAGCGCGCTCCTGTGCAAAATCAAGTAAGTCTTTTCCCACTTTTATTTTTTGCTTATGCATTTCTAATATAATTTCAATAAACAGTGGTACATTAATAGCTATGCATTTACCAGAAAACCAGCACTCAGCATCACCATCAATCTGTGACAGAGCACCGGGTTTTGTTAACGTAATTTCAAGATCATCTGGGCTGAAGATTAAACTGGATAATGCAGTGAATTTATTTTTTGGATTATCCACCATAGCATCACGTATTGTAGAAAGGTATGCGCGAGATGCGCTAAGCACTTTATCTACGCTGCTAGCAAATATTGTAGTATCTAACTTACCGCTATCATGAAGGCGCAATAACTGATTTACCCATGATGTAGTCATCCTGATTTTTACTTTAGCTGTTTTATTGTATTCGTCGGCAACATCCTGTGGTAAAAATGACGGTGGGAACAAATAAAGGTGTTTGCATAGAATGAAAAATACTACGTGCGAATCAAATGCCGCGAGAGCTCTATCTAATTTGTTTATGCTGGTAAATTTGTCACCTTGATCTGGGTTTATGTTAAATGTCGCTAGTGTGTTTTCCATCATAGAAGAAAAACCTTGAACGCCATCGGTCACATATTTCAAATCAATATCAAATATATCATCAGTATCTAGCCCGGCAACTGGGGTGTCATCATATGGAAACATGGTGTATAACTGTCCATAGTTGTCAGCAGTAGTATAATCAGTTGTACAAATAAATGATTTGCTTCGAGGTGGTACACCCTTCATGTTACTGGAAGCTTCCATACCTAATTGGTACAGATTATTAGTGTCTCTGGATGTACGATACGCTTCAGTAGAATCTAGAGCGGCTACTTTTCCTACGCCACGCATTCCTCTCCACAGTATAACTCCTTTTGCAATATCTGTTAGTGACGATTTACAGTTGTTGTTTAGCAGCTTAATTGCTTCGCTGACAGTTACCTTGTCAGCGCGCCACTTTTTCTTTATAAGTGTTTTTTCTAATAGAAGTTCATTTACCTTCATGATACTAACCTTGAAATATTTTGCAGCTGTATATCAGGACTTATTTCATTTCCCATGTCTTCTAGTTCTTTGACTATGTTTATAAAGGTCAGCGGTGTCAGTGCAAGTGCTTTTCCCTCAAACCAGACTTCTTTTCCTTTATTATCTGGAATGATCGCTCCAGCTCTTACTAGAGATAAATCCAAACTATTAGGAGTCATTATCTGAGCTGCTAAAGTTTTAAATACGTTTGATTTGTTCTTTTTGTAGAGCTTGCGTATAGTCAAGAATATAATGTTTGCTATTTCACCTTTATGATTTTTAGAAATATCATTCCATTGCTCTTCTGTTATGCTAGCATCTTCAAGCTGTTTATCCAACTTCTTTATGTCAATGTACTTTGTTTTGGCATCAGGCTTAATTCCAAGATCTGACAGTATAAATCCAATGCCCATTGAAAAAATGTCTAGACCAATATTATCTAGCGCGTGTATTTCTTGGCTTATAAAATCTGACGTTCTTGACACTGCTAGTGGAGTGTTATCAAAAGGCAGTATTATGTAAGCATTTTGGCCATATAGAGACAAACTTTTTGTATTGGTTGAGCATATAATTGACCTAGTTCTGCTTGGGAAATCAGCGAGAGCCGGAGACGCGTCCATCATCATCTGGTAAATGTTGTTGGTTGCAACTGAATAGCGCTGCGTTCCAGCTGAATCAATTATGCTGGCCCCGTGTTTCAAAGAATCTGACATAGAACGATATAGCACACTCGCATTCTTTATAGCCCTAAGCATGCCGGGCGATTCTAAAATTCTACCAATTGGGTCATTTTCCCGGCTGGCTACGCCATACGTACTTTTGACTTCATTAAGAAATGACTTAAACCTTAGCATATCACATTTCTTTCTTTTGATCATCAATGGTTATCATCTTAAGAATTTCTTCTCTATTTGCAACTATGATGTTGTTTGTTGTCTTTCCACCAGGTGCATATGGAACAAATGCTTGGTTTGCACGCTTCCGGTCGACCTTAACTTTAGCTCTGCTATTAGCAGCAGCGAGAGCTATGTTTAGATAGTTTGCAGCGACTTCGGCATTCCTGGCTGCATATCTTGGTTCAATAATTTCTGTATATGCCGTTTGATTAGTAAATGCCGTCATAGCGGCATCATACACTTCATCTATTCTTTGCTCAACTAATACATCATCTTGGTCTTTTGTATCAACAGGTGCATCTACTGGTATTGCTTGAGTAGTAACATTTGTCATAGCATAATCTTTTTCTATATCTACCTCATTCGAGTCAACATTAAATACATCATCTAATGGGTGCTTTATAGGTTTCATTTTGAACCCCTTGATTTAATAGCTTTTGATTTCTTTGGCGCTTGCTTGAATATAGACATTTCTGTAAGTACTCTAAATGACATGCCATTTCTATTAGCAAAATCCTCTGCGGCTCTCCACTTTGCTACGTTAACAGCTAGTGAGAGCTTATCATATGCTGTCTTTGCTTTTTCAGAAGACGCTTCCTTTAGTGGTTTAATTTCCAAAATCTCTTTTCTTATAGAATTATTTTTATCTCTATAAACAACAACAAAATCTGGGTAATAATTTGCAACCTTTACCTTGGCTTGTCCGGTCGTCATGTCGATATAAGGTTTCAGATATGGTATTGCAATCTCTTCACTTCCCCATTTGATCACTGCCGGAGAACTATCTAAATATTTCATTACGTTTATTTCCCATGCAGATCTAGCAAATATCTTGGATATATCCCCCGCATACTTGTCAGGATTCCTAGGAATAAATCTAGCCTTAAGTGTTGCCATAATATATTAGGGACCGCCAGGTTCCTGTCTAGATGCAAGTTGTGCTGCATCAGCAGCAGATGTATTACTGTCTTTTCTTATAAATGGTGATGAAGGTATGGCGATTCCTTGAGCTATACCAGAAGCTACTGAGGCAAGCGTTCTACCGGCTGCGGCACCTAGGCCTCCTGATATGGCTCCTATGGCTCCTGAAAGTGCCCCGCCAGCAATACCGCCAAGCTTTTTGTTTAAGACATTTGAAATGCCCGTTTGTATTGCACGCTGACCCTGTCTTGCAATAATATCAACAAATGGATTTCTTGATTTTCCTTCCTGTGAAGGAGAGCGCTTTATAGATGGCGCTATTTCTTCTGTTCCATTCAATATATCTCCAGTTGCTAGAACGGGAGACTTTGAAGAAACACCATCACCTCTTGCCTCTATATTGATAGCGTCAAAGTTAAGAGTTAATGATACAGTGTTTGGTGTTCCACCCTGTTCATAATCTAGCTCACTTATATCGAGAGTAGTAATTCTAGGATTAGTTAATGTGAAAGTATTAACTTTCACTGCATTAGGTAGCGAATTGGCTGTTTGATTAACTTCAATATAGAATTGTTCAATCGTTATCTTTGATAAAATATCGCCACGAATTGGAGTTGATGATGGCTGAACTGGCAGGACACCGCGATATGACGTATCTGTAGATGTGAAGTTTTGCTGGAATGCCATCGAAAAATCACTTAGATTTAAGCCTGTATCGGGTATACTTCTTGTGATAGGCTTTAGAATTTTTAGATAAACATTAGAAAAATTTATGGCATTATTGGCTACATCATCATAGAAAGTTATATCCATATCTCTGTAGCTTATTGACTTCAGAACCTTTGTTCTGAAGTTATACATATTAACTTCTTGGTAATCAAATTGTAAAGACGGGAGATCTATTTGCTTCACAACGAAAGTTAAATCCCTGACAGTTTCTGCGAGATTAGGATCAATCATCCTAATTGCAGCAGCAACTTCTGGAAATACATCAAACTTAACTTTAAATAAAAATTTATTTTTAGGCTGGTAACCGCCTGCGCCACCAGCAATGGCTGCAGCGTATTTTGTTAAGTCCATTGTCCCTATCTGCGCATTTCGCGCAGATGCAGAAGCATCAGATTCCTGTATTTTAGGACCTTTATTAGTCCCAAATATTGAGCCTAATGCCCCTTTGACCTGATTTTCAACTGCAGCTCCGAAAACCTTGTATGCTTGGGCTTCTAGTGCAGTGCCAGTAGATTTTATAATTCCTGTAACGTCACGCATGCGATCCCTTATTTTAGGACTATCACATATTTATTAGGTTCCCAGAATGAAAAAATAAAGGGAGCATTATTGCTCCCTTTATGTGAATTAGCTTGAGATATTAAGCTAATGTAATACCGAGACTTGTAGCTGTTGTTGAGCCACCAATATTTGTTGCTGTTACGCGGACAGATATTACGTTGCCAACTGAGCGACCTGTGGTATCAAACGTTGATGAAGTAGCACCAGCCACATTAACACCACCAACTCTCCATTGGTAAGAGAACGTAATGCCCTCGCCTGTCCAGGTTCCAGTTGAAGCTGAAAGTACTTCGCCTACTGTTATCGCGCCGATTGCATCTCCAGTTACTACGGGTAGTACGGTATTGACTGGAGCTGGCATTGAATCACCAGAAGCTGAATCCCAGTCAACAATCCAGTCTTGCTTTGCATCATCTTTCCAGTTTTCTTTCCAATCCTTCTTGGTGTCTGGAATGCTGTTGAAGAGGTTAGAAATAATTCCCATGTGATACTCCTAGTAATTATAGGTTGCCGCTTAGAAGCGTACCATAGCCTTGGCCCGTTAGGTCTTGACGTGCATGGTCGTATCTGATTGACAGTGTGATAGTTGCTGCATCAGATGATGAATAGTCTAGATCGCCCCAATCAGCACTTAGGATAAAGCATCCTTCTAGCTTCCATGATTCTACTACACCTTCATTTCCATCTAGTTGCTCTAGAATAGTACCAAATTTGTAGTCTGATGCCGTTGCAGCAGAATTTAGATATTGGCCTGGTAGATCAGCGCCAATCAATCTTTTCTGCGTCTCGAGTTGTCCTTGTACGGCGTACGATGCAAGACCAGTTATATCATCTTCTAAAGTCAATGACATTTCTGACCATGAATGCTTACCCGCCATGTATGCTACTGTGTTGTAGCGATGAATTGGAACTTCGTCAAATGTAAGAGTTGGGCGTGTAATATTTGTTGCTTGACGTGTGATCTCACGTGCTGATGCTCCGGCAACCAATCTTGCTAGACCAGAGAATGTAACTTGCCAACGATACTTTTGCTTTGGATGTAGGATACCAAACCCTGCACCAGGAATTCCTACTTGCGATAAGGTAGCCATTGCGTCTCCTTTTACTATAAGTTTACTTGTTCTTTACATTATGAAAACAAGTTTAGTATTTTTATTTATGTCATTTCCTATTTTTTTCACTCCCCCGGGCGTGGTGGATTATGAAAGATTCTCTAACTTATATTTAGCTTTGTAAATGACAGAAATTATATTATCCCATTCATTAAGTAGGTGTGTATCGCTTGGTTGAAATACTGTTCTACTTGATTCAGCCCATGCAGCTAGCTCTCTAATAAAAGTAAGAGAATCATTATCGGGAAACATTATCACAGGATTTGGCATAGCAATTAAACCATACTTGCCTTGAATGTTTTCAGCAAGAGCATCTGTTAATTCTGTTAGTGAATCATATAGATCGCCCAATGCCATATGAGCAGCAAAAGACCGAGTGCGAAGATGCAGCATATGAGCAACATCTCTTGCAGCAAAAAGCTGGGATATTAATTGTTCCATTTTATTATTATTCTCCTAATTGGAAATGGGGCTCATTTAATGAGCCCCATTTATCTTATTAGCTTGGCATCTGTGCGCCAGTTGAAAGAACTCTGATTGGAATGTAGATAAATTCTGCAGCTTTGACAGGCTTAAGAGCTACGTCAAGATACATTTCATTTCTATCAATTCTATCAGGTGTGTTATTTGACTCATCGCATAGAGTCACGAAGTCATATAGACCGCGTTTAGCAAGGATATCATTAAGGAAGCCATCGGCCATTGCCTTAAGGTTATCACGAGTAATTTTATCATTAGGCTCGAACACGAATGGGAATGCACCCTTTCTTAGTTGACGCTTAATGTACATAACTAGACGCATGACGTTTACGCGATCTAGCGCTGATGCTGCATTGTATGAGGTCTTCTGACCCCAAATTACAAGACCTTGCTGAGGGAAGAACACGATTGGGTTAATGTTCTTGTAGAACTCATAAAGGTTATCGCGCTGGCCCTGATTTAGATTCGTTTCAACGAATGTTGTTGCGGTTCCTAAAGTTCCAGAAACATAGCCTACTGATGATACACCGGTAACTGTACCACGGCGAATACCAGCTGGCGCAAACCATACGAATGATTGGTTATCACTGTATGCATAGGTACGTAGAGCAATACCTGAAGGTGCCACGCACACATTTCTACCGTCAAGATTAGAAGCTAGGCCCCATGGATAGTAGTATGCTGCGTTCTTAGACTTAGCTCTTTCAGTTGTTAGAGACCAAACAGCTGCTTGTTCTGGTGTCTTGCTGAGAGGCACATCACCAATTACGAACGCTTCATCGTTTACTTCAGTTGATAGAGCTACTAGTTCATCAACAACCTCAGGATATCCTGGGCAAACGATTAGATTGTACTCATATATTTCAGATCTAACTTCTTGATTGCTGTTTATTTCTGCTTGGAGAGCAGTTGCGATAGCAACTCTCTTTGCTGCATCATTTGCACCTAAAGGAGCTGGAGCTGTTATTGAAGCCAGCCTTATAGTAAATTCATCAGCGGCCACAAACGCGGCAGATCCAGCGCTTATTAAGAAATTAATGTAGTTATTGTCAAATATACTTCCAACTGTTCCAGATGAATTTACAGAGTTATTAGCATTTGATACATCAAATTCTGTGGCAGATGTAAATGTGACTGTCCATACATCAGCAGTTGCATTAGCATCAATGGAAATTCCAGTCATTGTTCCCTTACCAGCACCTGCGGGGGCTGTTGAAGGAGAATTCTTTAGATCGAATTGGAAATAATCGCCTGGAACGAATGCTGTAGTGCCTGCAGTAATTGTGAATGAAACTACTGATGTTGAAACAGGAGTACCTACAACTCCAGTTGTAATAATCCCTGACTGCGATCCTTGGACAAGGAATGCTGTTGGAGTTGTAAATGCAACAGTTATCTTTTCTTCCTTGAAATTCGTAGCTGCTGCAGCGATGCCCGAAATTGTTCCATTACCAATTTTAACAGATGTAGAATTTTGAGCAGTCAATGTTGTAACATTTCCACCTGATACTTTGTATGGGGCGATGAATGTTGTTGATGCGTCTGTTAGATCTACGTTAGCTCTTACAACAAAGGCCCTATTGCCAATTCCTAAGAACTGATTAAGTGCAAATAAACCGTATTCATTTCTTGCATCACCATGCCATTCATTGTTTGACATGTCTTTCCAGAAGTATGGAACTCCATAAAGCTGAGTGCTTTGGCCAATAGAAGTCACCGTTCTAACTACTGAATGCTCCATAGTGCCAGCTGCTAGCGTTACGCCATTTGGCTGATACTTGTTCCTTCTTGTAGCAACAAAGAATAGAGGGACCGTTGGTGCACTTGCAGGTATGTAGAAGCTCTCGTCTATCACGGATACCGAGACTCCAGCTGAAACCAAAGTGGCCATGTTTTTCTCCTTTATGAATAATAGAATATAACTGATTATATCAGTTTTTGTAAATCATGGAGATATTTATTCGATATAGACATTCCGGGTCAAAATTTGAGGCTTTTTGCATTTATTCAATAACTATCTCACCATACTTATATTCATCTACAAATGGAACAAGCTCACCATTTTCATCAAATTCATTAATAGTAAATCCTTTCATATCTCCAATTTGAATCATGATTTTTCTAACAACTTCGTCACGAATGTCTACTGGAGCAGATATATAGATTGGCATCTGGAATGACAATGTCCATTGAATTATTCTTCTATCTCCAGCGGCAGGATAATTTTCTTCATTACTAATGTTTGTTAGTTCTACACCGGTTATCTTGGTCCAGTCAAATGCTGAATCAGATGTCTGAACCTGAAGAACAGGATCAAAAAGCATCAATACTTGTTCTAGCATCTGGTGAATCTGCTGCGTGTTTGAAGCATAAAAAGCAAGATCTACATCCATATTATATGGAATTGGCATATATCTTACTGATGTTTTTAGGTCCTGGGGATAGACACCACCCGCTGGTAAAAACACGCGCCTATCAACAACGCCAACACCTTTTCTTATTGGTGCTATTGATAGTGCCGTTATAGAAGCAGCCATCATTGGTAGTGAGAATGGCTTATTTTGTGTATTACCAGCCTGTATAGCAGCAACAACTCTGTCTTTGCTGCCAACCATTATTGGTACACTTATAAATTCTGCTTCTCCACATTCTCCCTTTCCAGTTGCTACCTTAAGTCCAGCAAATATATTACAGAATTGAAGAAGATAATTTCTAAGTTGACCTTCATAATAATAAGATGTTATCATACGACCTGTTTCTTCTTAAGTGACTGTTTATTTTCAGACTGCAGAATAGATCTGACAGTTGGCTTATAAGAACTATACTCTCCACGTCTATCAGTTTCTTGATAAACCCATCTATTTTTTAGCGTTGAGAACCTATAGAGGCGCGGTGGTATTTTTGTCTCTGGAGGATAATAAAGTCTAAAATAATCACCATCTGAAACTGTAGTCGTTT
>Ga0209229_10000930_pt1 | contig 12087 bp, 10 predicted proteins | sample SanBayMetagenome_FD_187466 | JGI IMG/M metagenome (GOLD analysis project Ga0209229, IMG submission 187466) | Freshwater and sediment microbial communities from dead zone in Sandusky Bay, Ohio, USA (SPAdes) (version 2) | ecosystem: Environmental > Aquatic > Freshwater > Lentic > Sediment... | reverse complement strand
AGCTACGATTCCCCATGCGGCGGCGATGGAGGCGCGGAGGGAATTGTAGCTTCCGGGGCCTGTGCCGACGAGCACGATGTCCAGCGAGTCGATGTAACGATTGGTTTGTTCGAGGGATTCGAAAAAGGCCGTGCCGCGACCGCGCGGGTTTTCAAATGAGCACTCGTGGAGAACTTCGCTGTCGCGTGTCAATGCGATGCTGCCCGTGGCGCTGGAGCACTCGATGGTGAGAATCGTCATGGCTGGATCTGGATGAGGCGGCCGGAGCCTTCGATGGAAAATACAAGGCGCAGAGTGTGTGGCGGGAGTTCCTCCGCGAACTTGCCGCCCCACTCGATGGCGACGATGCCATCGCCTGCGAGGTAGTCGTCGAAGCCCAGCGGAGCAAGTTCGGCAGAGGATTCGATGCGGTAGAGGTCCATGTGGACAAGCGGAAGGCGGCCTCCGTGGTATTCGTGGATGAGGGTGAATGTCGGGCTGGAGACCTCGCGCGGGTCGCAGCCGAGTGCCTCTGCGAGGCCCTTGACGAAGCAGGTTTTGCCTGCGCCCATGGGGCCTTCGAGGCTCAGGACGGCGTGCGTTCCGAAGCAGGCGGCGAGATCTTGCGCGGCTTGGCGGGTGTCCTTCTCGGTCGCGCAGAGGCGTTCCCCGCGAGGGAAGGTTTTTTCGATTTGCGGGTTTGCCATGAGGGGTGGAATTTAGTTCGCTCCTTTGCAGGATGACAACATCTTCCCTTCTTGTGTGGTTCAGGCTGCTTGTGGTTTTGCTGTCCGGCGCGGCGGCCTTTTGCCTTGTGGGGTGTGATTCGCCAGGCGGAACGATTCGGGAAATCCGCCAGAATTTGGATGCCTTCAAAGCTGCTCCCAGTCAGCCGGCGCTGGAGAAGCTCGAGAAGTCCTTTGTGAAAATCGATGCTGCCATCAAGGATCTGGAGGCAAAAGAAGATTTGGCTCAAGCGGATCTCTTCCGCCGGCAGGCGATGACACTGCGCTACGAGTATCGGGTGATGCAGGCGGCCTTTATTAAATGGAGCGAGGAACAAGCGGCGAAACAGGCCGCGGGCGGCTCAGGCGAATGATGGCAGTGAGCTGGGGGCGGGGCCTTTGAGCGAAGCTTCGAGGGCGCGGAGATTTTTATCCAAGTGATCAAGATTGAACTTGGCCACGGCGAGTTGTGCGGCCTCGCGCATGGCCTGCAGGCGCTCGGGATCTTCGAGGAGCGTTCTCAGGCGATCCGCCAGAGCGGCTGCATCTCTCGCAGGGACGATAAATCCATCGAGGCCTTCGGTGACGACGCGGCCGCAATTCGGCGTGGTGACAACTGGCAGGCCGTGGGCCATGGCTTCGAGTTGCGTGAGTGCGAAGCCATCCGAGATCGTTGGCAGGATAAAAACATCCGCGCGTTTGTAGAACTCGCGCACGCGGTCGCGGGTCACGGCGCCGTGGAAATGCACATTCGGCGGGGCTTTCACGACGAACTGGTCAGCGATCGCAATGGGGCCGGCGATGTCGATCTGGATGTTTTCGCTTTTCAGGAGTTTTGCTGCCTCGAGGAGGTATTGGATGCCTTTGCGAAGGTTGACTTGGCCGAGGAAGAGCACGCGGAGCGGCTCGGTGTCAGGTTTGAGCGGTGCAGGGGAGAGTTCCTCGGAGGAATCTTCGGCTTCGTAGGCGAGGGGAATGATGTGGATCTTATCGGCTGGGACGCCCTGCTGAACGAGCGCGTCGAGGGTCCACTGGGAATTCACCATGATGGCGTCGGCCAGCGCCCATTCCGCTTTGCGCCATGCGAAGTATTCCCCTGGCACAAGGATCGGCGTCTTCGCCCAGCCGGGCCATAGCTTTTCCTCTTCGCGCACCATTTCAACCTCGGTCCGTGAGGGGTCCATCTGGCCGACTATGCAGACTGCGCCTTGATCTTTGGCCCATGCGGCGGTTTCGAGGAAACCGGTGTCGTAGCCAAAAAAGATCGTATTCTCCCAGTGTTGCTCGCGGCGGCGTGCGAGGCTTGAGCGGACCTGTTTGCCGAATCGGCTGCCGATGCGGAGGAACTCGCTGTAGGGATCGGTGGCAGGGCGGAAGCGTTTGCGGATGCCATCCAACACGGCAGTGGTATTGAAGGAATAAACCTCGGCATCGGTCAGGTCCCCGTGCCGCCTGCTGGAGAGGCGGGGAGACCGGGCGAGTTTGTGCCAAAGTCCATGCGACCAGTAGTCCGTAAAAAGCGCCTCCAGCTTGCCCGAGCGGTGCAGCACGCGCGGTATGGCATAGTGTTCCCGCGCTCCGATCTGCGCGCAGATCCAGGAGGTGGAAGGGGCGTGGACTTTGAAGAGTTGCTTTGCGATGCACCCAAAAAAACAGCTTGAGTGGCTGCTGGGGAGCTTAAAAACAGGGGCTGGATTTTTCCTTGCCGCTTGCTGGGTGCGGTGGTTGATTGCGGAGCGTCGCACAAGGCTCCGGCGCGGTGCGAGAAACGCAGTTTTCCCTGGGGGTATAGCTCAGTTGGTAGAGCGTCTCGTTCGCAATGAGAAGGCCAGGGGTTCGAATCCCCTTACCTCCACTTTATTTTTTTATATGCCCGCACTTCCAGTTCCTGACCATCTCCGCACTTGGGTTGAAATAGACCTTGGCGCATTGAGGAGGAATCTCGCTTTCGTAAGGCGTCGGATTGGCCCGGGGCCTGGGATTTTAGCGGTGGTGAAAGCCAATGGCTACGGGCATGGAGTCGCTGATATCGTCAGGACTCTCGCGGATGACACCGAAGTCTTCGGTGTGGCAAATGTCAAGGAGGCGGTGGAGGTTTCATCTGCTGCCTCCGGACGCTCGGTCATGCTGCTCAGCCCCTGCTTGCCTGCCGAGTATGAGACTGCGGTGCGGAGCGGGTATATCGTTACGGTGTCCAGCGCCGACGAGGCATTTGCCTACTCGCGCCATGGCGATGTGAGTGTGAATTTCAAGATCGACACGGGAATGGGTCGCGCGGGTTGCGCGGCTGGATTCGCCGTGGAAGAGGTGCGCCGCGTGCTTGGGATGAAGGGGGTTTTTTTACACAGCATTTCGACGCATCTGCCATCGGCGGATGAGGACGAGGTTTTCACGCGGGAGCAGTTGCTGGGATTTGATGTCCTCACGGCGGAGTTGAGGGGCTTGGCGGGCGGAGCCAAATTCCATGTGCTCAACAGCGCTGGTGTCCTCACACGGCCGGAGCACCGCCTCGACTTGGTGAGGCCGGGTCTCATTCTCTACGGCATTTCTCCTTTGCCGGAATACTCCAGCCAGATCGAGCCTGTGCTTTCCTGGAAGTCGCGCGTGGTTTTGCTGCGCGATCTGCCGGCGGGTGCGAGTGTCAGCTACGGGCGCTCTTTTATTGCTGAAAAACCGATTCGCACGGCATTGGTCGCCGTGGGATATGCTGATGGCTTTCCGAGGCAGGTTTCGGGCCGGGGCGCGTGTGTGCTGGTGCATGGAATCCGCTGCGCCGTGTTAGGGCGGGTGACTATGGACCAGATTGTGGTGGATGTTTCCCAAGTTCAAGGAGTGGAGCTTGGGAATGAGGTCACGCTGATCGGCTGTGATGGTGTCGAGAAAATCGATGTCTCGGAACTAGCCAGTCAGGCAGGAACGATCTCTTGGGAAATTCTCACCGGCATTGGGCGCCGCGTGGAGCATTTTCACATTTGACCCAGAGCTTGGCGTCGCCCGCAAGAAATCAGCTGAAAAAGCGGATTGTCAGCGGGAAGTTATAGTTCACGCCGTTGCTGGCCTTGATCGCGCCATTTATTAAAAACGCAAGCCAAGCGATGAAGGTGCCCACAGGCAGTGCCAGCGGAACAACAAGGCAGGACCCGACGACTGCCACAACGCCTGAAATAAAAAACCAAAGACTCCAAGATATCTGAAAATTCAGCACACTCTTGCCTGCCGCATCCAGGCCCGGCACTTCACTTTTTTTCAGGAGCCAGATGATAAGCGGCCCAAGAATGTGGCCGAACCCCACGATGACAAGTCCTGCGAGTGCGCTGAGATGAAGGATGATAATCCATTGGCGAGCGGAGGCGTCATTGGTCTCCGGCGGCAGTGGCGGCTGGCATGGCGGTTGAGGATCTTCCATGTGGAAAACCTCGTGGCAAATGGCGTTGAAATCAAGCGCACCCATGCGCTGTGGAATTTCAAAAATCCGTTGGAATCATCCGCCTGCTTCCGCTATGGATATGCCGTCATGAAAAAGCTCCCCGTTATTGCCCTCACGCCTCTAATGTCCCTTTTCCTCTGGCCGAGTGCACTCCACGCTCAGTCGCAGGCCGCTGCCCAAGAAAACGAAGCCGCCTACGGCCTGCTTTCCAGCGCCGATTACAAAGGTGCCGCAGCCGCCTACCAATCCATCATCACTGGTTATCCCACCGATATTCTCGTCCAGTCGGCGACGATCCAACTCGGTGTCTGCCAATTTTACCTTGGTGAGTTCGACAAGGCACTCGCCAGCTTGGAAAAATCCAAGACCGGTCCTGCGCTCACGCCCGACCAGTTTCAGATGATCGATAATCTGCGCGCTCAAATTCTCGCCTCCAAAGCCATGGCACTTCCGCCCGCGGATGCCGGCCGCAAGGGTATCTTCGAGCAGGCCATCAAGAGCTACAATGACTTTGTTGCGAAGTATCCCCAGTCTCCCGACCTCGAGGCGGTCGTCTACGGTCGTGCGCTCTGCGAATACCAGATCTCCGACTTCGACAAAGCCGCTGCCAGTCTGCGTGAGAATATGCAGAAGTTTGCCACGAGCCCGACCATCGAAGGCAGTCGGAATCTCCTCGCCATCACACTCGCCACACAAGGCGGCGACCAACTCACCAAGGACGGTGGTGACAAAGACAAAGGCCTCGATCTCCTCAAGCAGGCCGAGGACCTCCTGCGCGGGATCATCGCGAGCAAAAAAGACCTCGCGCTCGTGAATGACGCAAATTTCCAACTCGGCGAAATCCTCTTCATGCGCGCCGCATTCAGTCCCGAAGCCGACCGCAAGGGGCTCTACGAACAAGCCGCCGCAGCCTACATGGCTGTGCTGCCGAAAGAGGACATCGTCGCCATGCAACAGGAGAAGGTGAAATCCTATGGTCCTCAAAAAATTGCCGCTCTTCGCGCGAAAAACCTTCCTCTCAAAAACAAGCTCGATAAGGAAAACGAACGCGAACTCAAAAAACTCGCCGAGATCAGCGCCAAGCCCGACCAGACCGCGCAAGCCCTTCTCAAGCTCGGCGAGATCTTTTTCAATGCCGGAAAATATAACGAGTCCCGCGTTGTTATCACCCACATTGGACCATTTCTGACGACCGATGACGACAAGATGCGCGCCCTCTATTACAAGACGATGGGCTATGTCGTGCAGAACGCCATGGACCCCGCACTGAAAGGCTATGAGCAGTTCCAAGCCACCTACAAAGGCAAGCCGATTGCGGAAAATCTTCCCTTCATGATCGGCAACATGATCCTCGCCCAAGGTGACAGTGCCGGGTCGATCCGCTACTTCGATGAGTCGATTCAGTCTTACCCCCAAGGCCGACTCTCGGGACTCTCCGTTGCCCAGAAGGCCCAGGCCCAGCTTGGCCTCAAGCAATATGACGAGGCGCTGAAAACCTTTCAGGATAGCCTGCAGAAAAATCCAACGCCTGATGTCGGAGTTGTTGCCCAGTTCGGCATTGGCAACATCTATCGCGACACCTCGAAGTGGGATGACGCCATCAAGGCCTTCAAACTCACTGTTGAGAAATATCCCGGCACTCCGCAGGCTTTAGAGTCAGCCTACTGGATCGCCGCCTGCACGCAGCAGAAGGGCGACAACGCCGGAGCCATTCCGCTTCTCGAGGCATTCCTCAAGGCGAATCCCGAGACCCCGCTCACTCCGCTTGCCACCTTTATTCTCGGAAATGCTCAGATCGCCACGGGCCAAAACGACGCCGGTGTGGCCACCCTCACCAAGGTCGCCGAGCAATTCCCCGACTCGCCGCCGGCACCCTTCACCTACTTCTCCCGCTCCCAAGTCTTCGCGGCGGCGCAGAATGTCGCCGAGGTCAACAAGCTCATGCGCGAGTTCATCGAGAAGTATCCGCAGGACGACAAAATTTACTTCGCCTACAATAGCATCGGCCAGAACGCCGCATCCGCTGGCAATGTTGACCTCGCCATCACCACGTGGCGCGAGTTTGTGGAGCGTTATCCCGACCATGCGAAAGCCCCCTCGGCTCTGGTGACCGTTTCGGACCTCCAGCGTGCGACCGCCGAGCGCCTCGCGACGAACTACACTTCTCTCAACGAAACCGACCGCGTGAAGTGGAAGGAAGCCGTTGATGGCGCCTCCACGACTATCGAGACCCTGCTTGCGAAATACCCGCAGAGCGCCGATGTCTCGCCCGCGCTTCAGTCCCTCCTTTCCAGCCAGCGTATGCTCATCCGCTCCGGCCTGAAGGACGATGCCGCCGTCGAAGCCGCATTCCAGGCCCAGGCCGACCAAGCTGCCGATCCCGCCGCACGCAGCAAGATTCTCTTCGCGCTGGCAGGCTTCATTGCTGAAAAAGACAAGCCCCGCGCCCTGTCCAAGATGACCGAGGCATACAACGCGCAGCTCGTCTATGGCCCGAAAGACCTCGATGTTTTCGGTCTCGCCCTCGTCGATTCCGACAAGGTGGACGAGGCTCAGGCTGTGTTTGAAAAACTCGCCACCGACTATCCCGCTCCCGCCGGTGTCGCGCCAAATGCCGCACCGCCGCTCGTCCAGGAAGCCCAGGCCACATCGATTTTCGGCAAAGGCCGCGTCGCCCAGAAGCGCGGGCAGACAGCCGAGGCCGGCCAGTTCTTCCAACAACTCAAAAGCACCTACCCATGGTCTCCGAAAGTTCTCGAGGCCGACTACGGTATTGCTGAATCGCTCCGCTCGCAGAAGAAGCCCGACGAAGCCATGTCGCTCCTCGGTGGCATCATCCGTGCACAAAATGCCACGGCCGAACTCCGCGCGAACTCCTTCCTTCTCTACGGCCACATCATGAAGGATAAAATGAACGCCGAAGCCGATCCCAAGAAGAAGGCTGAGCACTGCGGAGCTGCCATCGACTTCTTCATGAAGATTCCACAATTCTACTCGGGCGTTCCTCTCGCGGCCTCCGAAGGTCTCTGGGAAGGTGGTCAACTCCTCGAGGTGCAGGCCGCCACACTCACTGAGGAAACCAAGCCCAGGAAATCCGAGCAACTCACCCGCGCCAAGGCATCCTACAGCCAAATCGTGAAGGATTTCCCGAGCGACAAATTCGCCGATCAAGCCAAGCAGCGCCTCCAAGCGCTCGGCGGCAATTGATCCTCTCACATGCCCCGCGCCGCAGCAGGTTCCAGCAGCACCTCGAAGCAAGCCGCCCACGCATCTGAAATGGCCCAAGAGCTTTTGAAAAGGCTCCCCGCCATCTATCCAGATGCCCACTGTGAGCTCGACTACTCGAACCCGCTCGAACTCCTCGTCGCCACCATCCTCTCCGCGCAGTGCACCGACAAGCGCGTCAACCTCGTCACAAAGGACCTCTTCCAGCGTTGCCGCACCGCAGCCGATTACGCTGCCATCTCTCAAGAGGACCTCGAAGCCCTCGTCCGCTCCACCGGCTTCTACCGCAACAAGGCAAAAAACATCCGCGCCATGGGTGCCGCCCTCCTCGTCAAGCACGGCGGCGAGGTGCCATCCAACCTCGAAGCCCTCGCCGCACTGCCCGGCGCGGGACGCAAGACCGCCAATGTCGTCCTCGGAAACGCCTTCAATAAAAACGAAGGCGTCGTCGTCGACACGCATGTCGGCCGTCTCTCCCAGCGCCTCGGCCTCACGAAATTCACCGACCCCGTCCGGATCGAGCAGGATCTCATCAAACTCTTTCCCCGTGAATCCTGGACCCTTTTCAGCCACTGGCTCATTTTCCACGGGCGCCGCCGCTGCGCCGCCCGCAAGCCGGATTGCCCGAATTGCGAGCTTCGCGACATCTGCCCCTCGTCGCAGGAGAATGCTGCCAGCTGAGTTCCTTCCAACCACGCCATGCAGCAATACCACCGCCTCCTTCGCCTTGTCCTCGACGAGGGCCGATTCAAATCCGACCGCACCGGCACCGGCACCTATTCGATTTTCGGTGCCCAAGAGCGCTTCGATCTACGCCAGGGTTTCCCCCTCCTCACCACAAAAAAACTCCACCTCCGCTCCATCATCCATGAGTTGCTCTGGTTCCTGAAAGGCGAGACAAACATCGGCTACCTGCGGGAAAACAATGTCAGCATATGGGACGAGTGGGCCAATGAGGAAGGCAACCTCGGCCGCGTCTATGGGGCCCAGTGGCGCGACTGGCGCGGAGCGGATGGCACCTCAATCGATCAAATCGCCCGCGTTGTCGAAGACATCAAAAAAAATCCCGATAGCCGTCGCCTCGTCGTTTCGGCATGGAACCCCGCCGAACTCCATCTCATGGCCCTCGCACCATGCCATGCGCTTTTTCAATTCTATGTTCAGGACGGCGAACTCAGTTGCCAACTCTACCAGCGCAGCGCCGATCTCTTCCTCGGAGTGCCCTTCAATATAGCCTCCTACGCACTCCTCACGCTCATGGTCGCGCAGGTCTGCGGTCTTCAGCCCGGCACATTTGTTCACACCTTCGGCGACCTCCACCTCTACGCCAACCACCTCGAGCAGGCCCGCCTGCAGCTCACCCGCGAGTGCCGTCCACTACCACGCATGGTTCTCAATCCCGCCCGCACACGCCTCGAGGATTTTGTCTTCGAGGATTTCACTCTCGAAGGCTACGACCCGCACCCCGCCATCAAAGCACCCATCTCCGTCTAATCCATGATCGCCATCGCCGCCATGTCCCGCAACCGCGTCATCGGAGTCGATGGACGAATTCCCTGGCACATCTCCGAGGACTTGAAATTTTTCAAACGCACAACCCTCGGCCACATCATCGTCATGGGACGAAAAACCTATGACTCCATCGGCAAGCCGCTCCCCGGCCGCGAAAATTGGGTCGTCTCCCGCGAAGCCGACATCGCCGGAGTCACCGTCCTTCGTTCCTTCGAAGCCATCACAGAACCCACCGACGGCCGCCAGCTTTACATCATTGGCGGAGCCCAACTCTACGCCGCCCTCCTGCCCCGCTGCACCGAACTCCTCCTCACCCGCATCAACCGCGAAGTCGAAGGCGACACATTCTTCCCCGAGTTCGAAAACTCCTTCCACGCCGGCGAAATCCTTGAATCCGGCGAAAGCTACGAAATCCGCCGCCACCACAGAAAATAAAAGGGACGGCTATCCTCCGGCATGGCCAAAATTTCAGCCGCGAAGCGGCGCTATCGAGAAGGCAGGAATGGCAAAATCATGGACAGCAAATTCTTTTTTTTGCGATCGCGCGGCGAGCCCAGGGCGTGGTGTTTTGAGCGGGGTGGTGTCTGGGAGTGGTTACGCGTTTTCCGTGATTGATAATTGGGGTATGCGAGACGATGCCCCTCCCGGATTGCGAATCGCGCTGCTGCGCGGAGGTGTTAAAAAAGCGCCAGTTGGGCCGCGTTGGGGTCGGGGACGAGGCGTTTGCGGGTGGTTTTGGCTATGGTGGGTTGGCCGGCGGCGTTGAGTTCGGATTTTTCGAGGTTTTCGAGGATTTCCTTGGCGCGGGTGATGATCGAGTCGGGGAGGCCGGCGAGGCGGGCGACTTGGATGCCGTAGCTTTGGTCTGCGCGGCCGGGGAGGATTTTTCGCAGGAAGATGATTTGGTCGTTCCACTCGCGGACGGCGACATTGAGGTTTTGCACGCCGCTGCGGGTGCGCTCGAGGTCGGTGAGTTCGTGGTAGTGGGTTGCGAAGAGGGCGCGGCAGCTGATTTTGTCGTGGAGGTATTCGGCAACGCTCCAGGCGATGGAGAGGCCGTCGAATGTGGATGTGCCACGGCCGATTTCATCGAGGATGACGAGGCTGCGGTCCGTGGCGTTGTTGAGTATGTTCGCCGTTTCGTTCATTTCCACCATGAAGGTCGATTGACCTCGTGAGAGGTCATCGTTGGCGCCGACGCGGGTGAAGATGCGGTCGGTGAGGCCGAGTCGCATGGATTTGGCGGGGACGAAACTGCCGGTCTGGGCAAGGAGGGTCAGGAGGGCGACTTGGCGGATGTAGGTGGATTTTCCAGCCATGTTCGGGCCGGTGATGATGGCGAATTTCTTCCCGTCCGTGCCGAGGTTTGTGTCATTCGGAACAAAGCGCGAGCCCTCGGTTTGCTGGTCCAGAACGGGGTGGCGTCCATCGCAGATTTCCAAAACATCCGAGTCGTTGATCTCCGGGCGGCAGTAGCCGTGGAGTCGGGCGGTTTCGGCGAGCGAGCAGATGGCGTCGAGGACGGCGAGTGTCGCGGCGGTTTCCTGCAGGTGGTGGATTTGGCTGAGGACGGCGCTGCGGAGTTCGGCGAAGATTTCGATCTCGCGGGCGCGGGCGCGTTCGTCCGCGCCGAGGATTTTGCCTTCAAATTCCTTGAGTTCGGGAGTGATGAACCGCTCCCCGTTGACGGTTGTTTGTTTGCGGATGTAGTCGGCTGGCACTGCGCCGAGGTTCGCTTTGGTGATTTCGATGAAGTAGCCGAAGACCGAGGTGAAGCGGACTTTGAGGGATTTGATGCCGGTCCGTTCGATTTCCTTTTCCTGCAAGGCGGCTATCCAGTTTTTTCCCTCGTGCGAGGCTGAGCGGAGTTCGTCCAGGTCCGAGTCGTAGCCTGTTTCGATGAAGCCGCCGTCACGAATGACTGCGGGCGGCTCGGCGACGATGGCGCGGCGGAGGGTTTCACTGAGTTCCGGAAGCGCATGGAGGCGTGCGGTGAGCCCCGAGATCAAGGCGGAGGGAATGGTGAATCCATGAAGCCCCCCAAGACTGGCCGCGAGGGGCGGGATGCGGTCGAGGGATTGCGCTAAGGCTGAAAGGTCGCGTGCATTTCCGGAGGGGCCGCTCAAGCGGGCCGTGGCGCGCTCGATGTCGCGTATGTCGGCAAGGCGGCTACGGAGGTCCCCAAGGAGCATGGCGTCATCAAGGAGGGCGGCAATGGCATCCTGCCGTTTTTCGATCTCTGTCGCATCTTTGAGCGGATGGAGAATCCAGTCGCGCAGGAGCCGGGCGCCCATAGGCGTCGCGGTGCGATCCAGTGCGCCGAGGAGCGTCATTCCACGGCCGGCGCGGGATTGCACGAGCTCGAGGTGGCTTTGCGTGGCAGCATCCAGGATGAGAAACTCGCTGCGGCGGTAGGGTTGGAGTGGCTTCAGGTGGCCTGCCGGGCGGCGCATCTGGCGGGTGATGTAATGCAGTAGTGCACCGGCGGCGCCTGTTCCCGCCGGAAGGTCGGCGCAACCGAATCCATCGAGGGAGTGAACCTTGAAATGAGCGCGCAGCAATTCGCTGGCGGGTTCGAACTCGAAAACATAGCCATCCACCGGCGCATGGGGCGCTACCTGTTTGAAGGCATCCGACTGATGATCCGGAATCAGAATTTCCGCAGGTAAGACGCGGGCGAGTTCATCGAGGAGGGCCGGAAGGGAGTCGAGTTCGGTGAGGCGGAACTCCCCGGTGCTCAGGTCGCAGTAGGCGAGGCCATGGATGTCGCCGCGTTTGTTGAGTGCGGCGAGGAAATTGGGTTTTCGGTCATCGAGACCGAAGTCGTCGAGTGTTCCGGGGCTCAGAACCTGCGAAATCTCGCGGCGAACAAGTTTGCCGGCCGTGACCTCGCCAACCTGATCGCAGATCGCAACGCGCCAACCGGCGGCGATGAGTTTTTCGATATAGTTCCGCGCGGCATGGTAGGGAACGCCGCACATGGGAGTCGTGCCGCGTTTCGTGAGGGCCACATTCAAAACACGCGACGCCTCTGTCGCATCCTCGCCGAACATCTCGTAAAAGTCCCCGAGTCGGAAAAGCAGCAGCGTGCCCGTGGGCAATTCCCGCCGTAGGGCGTGGTATTGCTGCATCATAGGCGTGAGCGTTTCGGATGACATCGGGATTATACGGAGGAAATTTTAGACAGAATTTACAGAATTAACAGAATGGGTGAATCCC
>Ga0209229_10000929_pt1 | contig 12093 bp, 8 predicted proteins | sample SanBayMetagenome_FD_187466 | JGI IMG/M metagenome (GOLD analysis project Ga0209229, IMG submission 187466) | Freshwater and sediment microbial communities from dead zone in Sandusky Bay, Ohio, USA (SPAdes) (version 2) | ecosystem: Environmental > Aquatic > Freshwater > Lentic > Sediment | place... | reverse complement strand
TGTACACTGGGAAAAAGGAATAATAGATACGTTTGCCTAATGGAAGCGGTGTGAATTGAGAGGTTCACGCACCGTTTTGCGAGAGACTAGTGGGGCAGTTCCACTGGTCTACTCTCCTACACAGGTTTCGCTTCTTTTGTTCAATCTAATATCTACGGTCGTAGGGGTCATCATTAGTTAATTATAGCTATTCGTTAATTTCCAGATTAACACCCCTTTTATTTTCCATAATATAGATTATGTATTTAAAATTAGAGATTAGCTTTAATGCTCATTTAGGCATGGAAAATAATAAATTATGACTGCAAACTTTCTTAACACTTGTATATTAGAAATATCCTGTGATATATGATCAATTTTACAGGCCGAAGTAGAGGGATCGTCTTAACACAAGGTAAATTCCTGTACCGAGGACCAGTCTTGATCCTCTACTTCATTTATTAATTAGTTCCGAACAGATGTCTTGAGGGTACACGCCTCGTATAAACAAGTACGGAAATTCTATTTTAAACAAAAAATGTATGGATAGTCACATGAAAATTTATGTAGGAGTTGATGTAGGTAAATTCAATTTAGATGTTTATTATTTAAATAAACATTTTCAGATAACCAATGACAGTACCGGTATTGCTAGCCTTTTAGAAGATTTTAAGAATAATATACCAACTAGTGATAATATTGTTGTTATATGCGAAGCGACTGGCGGATACGAACAACTATTAATAAAAACCTTGCTTAAACATGCTATTAGTTTTCATATTGCGCATCCTAATAAAGTGAGAGCTTTTGCAAAAACACAAGGTATTTTAGCTAAAACTGATAGAATTGATGCAATTATACTACGTGATTATGGAGAATTGATTCATCCCCAACCATCTAAAAATCTTTTATCTGAATCAGCTAATACTATTAGGAGTCTCATAAAAAGACGCGACCAATTACTGGATGACCAACGTAGAGAGCAGGCAAGACTGGATAAATTAACATTACCCGATGTTAAAAACTCAGTTCAATCTCATATAACCTGGATCACTCAGGAAATAAACAATATAAATGCCAAAATAGAAAAAGCTTCTATGGAAGATACAATCAAGCAACAGGTGGAATTACTAACCTCAGTACCATCGGTAGGTAATTTTACAGCTTTGATGCTTATCTCATATTTACCCGAACTCGGTAATGCTAATGGTGCTCAAATATCCGCATTGGTTGGGGTAGCGCCTTTTAATAAAGACAGTGGTCGTTATAAAGGAAAGCGTTTTATTCAAGGGGGGCGCTCTATGATACGAAAATCTCTTTATATGTCTGCAGTCTCTAGTATTAGGTGGAATCCAGACATGAAAAGCTTTTATACGAGATTACGCAAATCTGGAAAACCAGCTAAAGTGGCCCTTGTTGCAGTTATGAGAAAATTACTTATTTTATTAAATAATATTATAAAAAGGCAAACTCCATGGGAAATAAATAATCCGAAAAAGCTATTTATGGCTTGACTCTTAATACAGATGCTGGTCCAAACTGCTCTCTTTTGAGAGGAGGGAATATATAGGATGGATATATTTTAGTACAAGCATCAGCGAGAAAGAATGTCTAGTACGTCTAGGAAATTAATGACACGTCACCAAATACCAGTGTAGCTATATCGACTTTTTTTTGGAATAATAATATTTATGCATGACTACTAGGACAAGCCAATTGGCAGCCATTGCTGGAACTATGTTATCTATAACTGTAATGTCAAGATAACTCCACAAAAGCACTACCGCTAGCCCTGCCCCCATTCCGTATAATACAGCTTTCTCGTAAGGTGTACGATAACCAAATATAGCCATGATAAAAGGTACTGTAACAATTGGCATGTAAAAACCAGCGGTAAATAAAGCTAATCGAAAAATACTAGTTTCTTTAAAAGATAATATAATAGCCAAGATAGCTATAATTATACTTACTAAACGGGCAGTTAGTAATTCATTATTAATTTTAACATTTAAAGATTTTAAAAAATCATGGACAAATATAACCGCACTGGAATTTAAATAACTATCAGCAGTGGACATTATTATTGCCGTAATCCCTATTATTAGTAAGACTTTTAGAAATGGAGGAGTATTGTCAAAAAGCAAAGTATTTATCATATCGTTGCTATTTAAAGAAGGATTTTTTGTGATTAATAATATAGCAAGAAATGTCATAAATAGAGTTATTATTAAAATGATAACTCCAGAAATGTAAAATGATTTTTGGGCTTGAGATATATTACTACTTATGGCAATACGTTGAAAAATCGAAATGTCAAATGCAGGTATTAGGCAATAAAAGAATAAAAATAAGTATGTCCAACTTTTTATATTATCTTTATCAAATATTCTACTTAAGTCAAATTCTGGATGATTTATAATGGTAAAAAAGACTAAATCATGACTATAAAAAACGTTGGAAGAAAGGTAATATATAACCAAAGGAATGGTAGTTCCAAATGTAAAGATTTGCATCATATCTGTAAAAGTTACCGTCTTAATACCACCCATAGTTGAATATAATATCACAACCGCTCCTATTAAAAAAATTCCCTGGAATTTAGATATGTTCAATAAATATTCAAATACCAGTCCAGCAACTTTGAATTGTATAGCTATAATTCCGCTTACTCCTATAAAACCACATACTGAAACAATTAACCTTACTTTGTTTTGGTATATTTCTCCCATAGCTTCAGCTATGGAAAGTTTGCCTAAGAATTCTTTCATTCTAGGTATAAAAAAGTAACCTATTATAAAAAAAGATAATACTTGTGCTATAGAGGTAAAAAAATAATAAAGCCCATTAGTGTAATTTTCTATTATATTCTCAATAAAAAAACCTCCCCCTATCCATGTAGCAACAATAGTAGCTACTATCGCTCCTGTACTAAAATTTCTATCTCCTATGGCATATTGGGTTATTGAGGTGATATTTTTACTTGATTTTAAACCAAGGATTATATTAAGAATTAAAAAGGCAAAAAATATTATATGATCTACAGTCCACACCATAAAATAGAAAAGAAATTATGTTATTTTATTACTCTACTTATGGTAGCGATTTTTGTAGATTCTGCAACCTATATTTGTTATAAGGTTGCAATTTTCGGGAATGACCTATCTAGCTATAAAGCCAAGGTTTCATCAAGCCAATCAAAAATCCTTTGGTTATATAATGAGCGCGCAAGCATTTCGCAATGACCACCACTACCCTCCTCTTCAGAAAAATGAACTAGTTTTTTATTACTAACATTAAGGGCTTTATAAAGCTCAAGTGCTCCGCTTGCTATAGGATCTCCTTCTGGCAAAGTGATTAAGGTAGGACAGCGAATATTTTGTGCTATATGAGAAAGTTTAAAATTTGACATCGATTTAAAGAAATCTTCTAAACAATTTACATTAAGTGCCCAGAATCCTCTTCGTACTATCCGCCAATGAAGCATTTCATCTATATTTAGTAGACTAGAAATTTTATTAATCATTGCCGTATTTAAGGAATCCGCAGCATCCCATTGTCCTGGATCTGCTATTAAAGCAGCTATTCTGTGTTCATACGCAGCTGCTCGGGGAGCAAGAAGTCCTCCAAAACTCCATCCAGCAAGAATTATTTTTTTCTGATCTATTTCTTTTCTAGTTAAGGCATAATCTATAACAGGTGTTACTACATTTTCCCAATCAGGCCTCAAATAGCTATTACCTCGAATAAGATTACGACCTTGGCCAGGACCATCGAATAACAAGCAATTGTACCCTCTTTTTAAAGCTGCGTCCGCATGTGCAAAATACATTTCTTGTATATTCGAATCATAACCATTCGTGTAAACAATTGTAGGACGAGCATTGCCCGAATCATCAACCTTAAGAAAATACGCAGGAAGAGTTGCTGATTCAAAAGGAATTTCGATTATTTCTATGGGGTTTTTAAAAAGCGACGCTGCTTTTTGGAACACTTCAACTTCTTTATTAAAAGCACTAATCAATCTACTATCAACAGGATACCCAAATAATGGGAAATAAGCTGTATGATAATAATTTGAAACCCGAAGATACGCCTCGTGCGCACTAATTCTATGGCCATTTTTGAGGCTTTCATCTCCTATCTTCTCAACCCTGCTTGCGGTAGCTATCCATTCCTGATGCCACTCATCAACATTACCATCGGCTATTTTTTTTATTGTAACTAAACATTCTCCAAAATCCGCTCCTCCGGTTGCTATATAGCACATAGCCCTTTGGGTGAAAGCTTGATAAAGTGCATTGTTACTGAGTTTTAACTCTAGCATAAATTTACTCGGTAACCTTAAACCACATACAATACAACGCCGGTAAGAATACCAAGGTAAGTACTGTTGCTACTGCAAGCCCTCCCATGATTGCATAGGCCATTGGACCCCAAAATACTGTAGGAGCAATTGGAATCATTCCAAGAATTGCTGCCGCAGCAGTTAAAATTACTGGACGAAAACGGTGAGTTGTAGCAGTTACCACAGCATCCCACCGCGACAGGCCGTGAGCAATTTCAGTTTCTATTTGATCTATAACGATCACAGAATTACGGGCAATCATACCAACAAGAGCGATTATTCCTAAAATAGCCACAAACCCTAGAGGTTTATCAGCTATTAATAATATGGCAACTATCCCTATTAAGCCCAGAGGTACTACACTTAATACTAAAATAACACGTTGAATACTTTGTAATTGAATCATTAAAATGGTTATAACAATTGCTAGCATTAAAGGAACTACAGCGGCAACTGAAGCCTGTGATTTAGCACTTTCTTCGGTTGTACCCCCTGTTTTAATTTTGTATCCAGCCGGTAACTTGCTGTTGAGTTCTAAAATTTTTGGGCGGAGTTTTTCTACTACTGTTGCAGGTAAAGTATCCCCAGAAGTATCAGCTTGCACAGTAATAGTAGGTATGCGGTCTCTTCTCCAAATCAAAGGATATTCTTGTTCATATTTTATGGTAGCGACTTGCATTAACGGTACTTTCTTACCGCTAGGAGTAGAAATCTGTAATGTACTTAAACTATCTAAGGAAGCTCTTTGCTCTGCTTCTGCACGAATCAATACGTCTATTAAGTAAATACTATCGCGTATTTGGGTAATTTTCATTCCAGAGACCACTGCATTTAATGACGCTGCTAAATCTTCCGAGCTTAAACCAAGAAGCCTTACTTCATCCTGATTGACTTTGATTTTTAGTACACGAGACGGCTCAATCCAGTCAAAATTAATATCCTGAACTTGTGACTCTGTTCCCAGTATTTCGGCAACTTGATAAGCTATTTTTCTTACTTGTTCTAGATCATTACCGCTTACCCTATATTGCAAAGGCCATCCTACCGGAGGTCCCATTTCAAGCGGCATGATTCTACTATTTATATTTGAAAAATTTTCTTTAAATTCTTTTTGCAAGTAACTGCGTACCCGTTCTCGTGCTTCAATATCTTTTGTAACAATTACAGTTTGAGAATAAGAAGGATTTGGTTGTGCTCCATCGAGTGGCAAATAAAAACGGACTGCGCCCCGCCCTACGTAAGAACTCCACCGCACAATATCGGAGTTATTTTCTAATAATTTTTCTAGATTTGCCACGGCATTAGAAGTAGCAAAAATAGAAGAGTTTTGCGGGAGTTGCATGTTTACTAGCAATTCTGGCCGATCAGAAGACGGGAAGAACTGATGAGAAACAAATTTCATACCTATAATTGATGAAATGAATAATGCGATTGTTAGGGAAATAGTTTTTCTAGGAGAGCGCATAGCAGCTAACAAAACAACACGAAAGGGCTTTAGTAATCTACTTTCTTTTTGTTGATGATGCTCTAGTTTATCAGGAAGAATTATTAAGCCGATTAAGGGTGTAAATACTACTGCTACAAACCATGAGGCAATCAGGGCAATAGCAATTACTGCAAATAAAGAAAATACATATTCCCCAGCCGAGCTTTTAGCAAAACCGACTGGAATAAAAGCTACTACAGTAACCAAAGTGCCTGTAAGCATAGGAAAAGCAGTAGAGGTATAGGCAAAGGTGGCAGCGCGTACCTTATCTAACCCTTCTTCAAGTTTTGTTACCATCATTTCAACAGTAATCATTGCATCGTCTACTAATAACCCAAGCGCAATTATTAACGCTCCTAGAGAAATTCTTTGAAGATCAATATGGCAAAACTCCATTACTATAAAAACTATAGTTAGTACTAATGGAATGGAACAAGCCACTACTGCGCCTGCACGTAAGCCAAGGCTTAAAAAACTTACGAAAAGAACAATTATGAATGCTTCTTCTAATGATTTTGTAAATTCCGCAATATTTTCTTCTACTACCATAGGCTGATTAGCAACCAAATGATATTCTATACCGATTGGTAAATCAGCACTAATTTTTTCCATTGCTGTCTTTACATTTTTTCCTAACGCTAGAATATCCCCGCCCGGGGTCATAGAAACGGCAAGACCTATAGCTTGTTTTCCATTAAATTTAAAGAAAGATTGAGGAGGGTCAATATAATCTCTTTTAATAGTAGCAATATCACTGAGCGGAAATAATTTACCGTTTATATTAATATTTATATTGCGTAAATCATCCTCTGATTGGAAACTTCCTGATACTCTTATTAATACGGTTTCATTTTCGGTCCGTACTGTACCAGCCGGTCTTACGGCATTTGTTGACTGTAACATCTTAATAAATTCTTGTGGTCTAATGCCAAGTCCGGCAAGCCTTCTGATGGAAAATTCGATGTAAATTTTTTCTTCTTGATTCCCTATAATATCTATTTTGGATATGTCAGGTATTTGCAATAGCTTAGACCTTACCTCCTCAATATAGTCCATTAGTTCCCGCTCAGAAAAACCGTCTCGGGTAAAAGCATAAATAATCCCATAAGTATCACCAAATTCGTCATTAAAAAACGGTCCGACCACTCCTTGGGGTAAAGTAAGTGAAATATCACCGATTTTTTTTCGAACCTGATACCAACTGTTTGGTACTTCCGAAGGAGGAGTAGAACCTTTTAAATTAATAAAAATAGTAGAAGAACCTGGAGTAGTAAAGCTACGGATATAATCGATGTTAGGTGTTTCCTGTAATTTTTTTTCTATCCGCTCGGTAACTTGATTCATGGTTTCATCAATAGTTGCACCGGGCCATTTTGTTTGAACCAGCATAGTTTTTATTGCAAAAACAGGATCTTCATTCCGGCCAAGACGAGTATACGATAAGCTACCAACTATTATTAAAATACCCATTAGATACCATACGAGCTCACGATGGTTAATTGCCCATAGTGAGAGATTAAAGCGCTCTTTCATTACTTAAATCCTCTATTTCTCTAATATTTTAACCTGTTGTCCAGGATATAATGAATGCACCCCTGCAGTTACCACAAGTTCACCATTTTCTAGACCTTCAGCAATAATTACTGAATCTTGATTATAACCAATTATCTTGACGTCTCTTAAACTTACGGTATTATCACCAGGATTTACAACCCATACAGCCGGGTTTGAATTAGATTTGTTTAGTGACATTACCGGCAATTCAATAGCTGACCCCTTATTTAAAGTAACACTACCGGTAACGGTTGAACCAAGTTTTAATGCTTCAGGCGGGTTTTTTAAACCTACCTTCACAGTAAATGTACGGCTTACCGAATCTGCTTGAGGAGATACTTCTCGAACGATACCAGTTGTTTTTATACTTGGATCGTGGCTTAAAGATACCTCCACTGTTAGCTGATCATTAGAAGGTTTGCTTTGAAACAATTGTTCTGGCACATTAAATACTGCATCCTTTCCTTCATTAGTCGCTATGCGCATAACAGCTTGACCAGCTCTTACTATTTCTCCTGCTTCTGCTTTAACTGCGGTAACTATACCGGCAGTATCTACCTTTAAATTAGTATATTCAACACGGTTCTGAGCCTGACTTAAATTAGCCTCAGCACCTTCTACTTTTGTTTGGGCAGATTGTAATTGATAAAGAGCATCTTCATATTTTGCATTGGTCACCACTCCTTTGCTGAGCAAGATTTTTTGCCTGCCTTCATTGCTGGTGGCCTGGTCTAAAGCTGCCTGCGCTGCATTAAGATTTGATTTGGCTGCAATAAGGTTATCTTTTACATCTTGTGGATCAAGACGAGCAACGATTTGGCCAGTAGTTACAAGATCCCCTACTGAAACCAGACGTTCTATTAATTTACCATCTATCCTAAAACTTAAGTCAATTTCATTTTTTGCAAGAATCTCTCCAGTTAAAGATAAGGACTGGCCGGCAATTTTATGCGCAACTTTAACCACTTGCACAGGACGTATTAGCTTTTCTTGTTCTTTTTTAGAAGTACCCCCTACAGATTTAATTACAATAACTACAATTACCAAAATAAGGGCAATACTTAAGGTATACTTATTGATTAGGCGAAAGCCAGGTTGAATTATTGGCATCTAAGTAATAAATTTTTAATGATATAATAAACAAAGATAACACTGCGGAGTTGAATTTCATTTTATTTTTTTCATTAATTGTGATAATCAGCGATCATGTAAGAGGAAGCTGTAGCAGAATTATTACATTTAATGTATTAGCTAGAAGAATTTATGATCAAGTCTTTTATGTGCAGTTGTAGCATTTGTTTATTTTGCCAATTATTTTCTTTTAGGGTGCCAATTACTGATAAATTATAAGGTTTTCTTGATAAAATTACCTCTGCCAGCACCGTGTTAACAGAATTAAAAGCAATAGCACTTATTGATGTTAAAGAAGAAGAATCTCTGGTTGGAGCGAGCAAAACTTTAATGTGATTACCTCCTACAATATCAGCCTTTAGCACAAACAGATTGCTAAATTTAAAAACAGGTGAGGGGTTACCATTACCAAAGGGCTCTAACTTATTGATTTCCTCAATTAAACTGTTATTTATAGAGTTAGCAGTTAATTCTAAATCATAAAATTCTTCGAGGTGAGAAGTAGAATTTTTTAATATAGTTTTAAACCTGTCTTCTAAAAATTCCTGTAATATAGATAATTTATTTTCCTCAATACTAAAACCGGCAGCCATAGCATGTCCACCGCCCGCTATTAGCATCCCTTTCAGTTTTGCTTCCATTAAAGCTGAACCAAAATCGCATCCCTTAACAGACCTACATGAAGCCTTTCCTATTGAATCATTAACTGCCACCACGGCTACTGGCCTATTATATGTTTCTTTTAATCTACCGGCTACAATACCTATAACTCCCGGATGCCAACCATGGCCACTTACAAAAATCACTGTATTATTAGCCTGTAATTTTGCCAATTTATGAGCTTCTTCTAAAATCGTTAATTCTATTATTTTCCGGTTATTATTATGTGTAGTTAGCTCTTCTGATATCTCCCTAGCCTTCTGAGGACTATTCGTGGAAAGAAGAGTTGCTCCTAAAGAAGAAGTACCTACCCTACCCCCTGCATTAATCCTTGGACCTAGTACAAACCCAAGGTGGTAACAATTAATAGCTTCATCTAATGCTGCGGTATCACATAAAGCAGCATATCCTATATTTACTCTACTTCTTGCTATCTTTAAACCTTGTTTAACAAAAGCTCTATTTAATCCGGTCAGTGTCATAACGTCGCAAACCGTACCGAGGGCAACAATATCTAGCTGTTTGATTAAATCCGGATGTTTAATAGAATTATTTTCAAAAAATCCTTCCTTCCTAAGCGCCGAGCAAAATGCCACTGCAAATAAAAATGAAACCCCTACAGCTGCGAGGTTCTTATAATTACTTACCTCATCAATTCGGTTAGGGTTGATTACTGCTACCGCTTTAGGTAATTTATCTAAACTAATATGATGATCAATGACTATAACATCAAGACCTAACTCAGAAGCATAAAGCAAAGCTTCAAAAGCTACTGAACCACAATCAACGGTAATAAGTACCCTATTACCGTTATCTTTGAGCTTTTGCATCGCAGCCGAAGTGGGGCCATACCCTTCTTCTATCCTATCGGGTACATAAATTTCTACTTCTACCCCCAGTTCCCGAAAAACGTTTTTCAGCAAGGCGGAAGAAGTAGCCCCATCAACATCATAATCTGCAAATATACAAATTTTTTCGTTCTTCTTTATTGCTTGTATCACCCTTTCTACGCCCTTTTGCATATCGAGCAAATGAAAAGGATTCGGCAATAGTTTTTTTATTTTAGGGTCAAGAAAATCAAAAGCTTCTTCTGCTGAAGATACTCTGCTTGAGACTAGTTTTGCAAGAAAATCTCCGATTTGAAGCTCTCTGGAAATTCTGGTAACTAGATCTTCCTGAATCTTTACTGGTTGCCAGAATTTTCCCAAAACGGATTTTTGCATAAATTTAACAAATAGGTTATTCTGTAATTAGCAAGGTTAAATTTTGATGCGATATTTCAGCGGTAATAACTGCCATTATCCTACCAAGGATTATTATTACTGTCGAGAGAAATAAGTTATTGGTATAAAGAAAAACAAATTAACAACTAGCTAAGTACGGAACAAAATCTATTCCATCTATATTTAATTTAGCAAGAGCATTAGGCCATTTAGTAGTAGGATCATTACCAAAAATGAGATCATAACCCGGTTCTGATATTAGCCATAGGTTATTTTGAATTTCAAATTCTAGTTGGCCTACTCCCCAACCGGTATAACCAATTGCAAACATGCTATGTTTAGGACCACTGCCGCTTGTTATGTCTTTCAGGATTTCAATATTTGAACTAACAGCTAATTCTGAATTTTCTAATTTAAATAAAAGGTTTTTGTTATATTCTGCAGAGTGCAAAAAGAAACCTCTTTCAAGTTCGAGCGGCCCGCCAATATGAATCTTTAAATTTAATAGGTTCAGGTCGAGTTTAAATTCAGCTTTTTTAAATAAATTATTTACCGGAGGATTTTTAACTAGACGATTTACAAGAAAACCAACAGCTCCTTGATCCCCATGGTGTACCACATAAACAATGGATTGGTGAAATATATTATCCTCCATAGTATATGGACTTGCTATGAGAATTTTGCCAGTTAAATTAGAAAAATCTTGGCTGATCATATAAATATTTGCAGATTATTACTTAATAAACATATAGTAATTATCCTAAGATATTTCAATAGTAATTTTAATGATTTGTAAACGATTAATATTAATATTAGCATGCTTTTTCTGCCAGATAAGCTGGGGGGCAGAGCAAGATAAGGAAACGAATTTTATCATAAATAAGGATTCCAACAAACTAACATTAGAGCTTGAAATACCTAAAAAACATATTATTTACTCAATTCACCCCGAGCCTACAGGATTGCCTACTAAAGTTGAACTCAAACGATCCTCTAATTTAAATAATTATAAGCTAATTTAGCCAGATCCTTTACTAGTAACCTCACCAACAGGAGAAAAAACATATTTTTATGAAAATCATCTTAAAGTACCGCTGTTAGTTGAAGCCCGTAATCCTACAAAAGATATAGAGCTAGAATTTGAGATAGAATATGTATTATGCAGTAACCAATGCGAGCTTAAGCAAGAACACCTTTCTGTTGTAATCATCCCAGAAGATTTAAAGAATAATTTGCAACTTGCAAGCGTTTTTGACGCTTTCTGGATTATGTTAATTGCAGTTCTTGGCGGTTTCATTTTGAATTTTATGCCTTGTGTGTTACCGGTATTATCTTTAAAAGTTATAAATTTCATAAGGCATCCCAATTTAAATAGGAAAAAAGCTTCATTATTTACCATACTCGGTGTATTAAGCAGTTTTTGGGGATTAGCTTTTATAGCAATCATTTTTAAAAGCACGGGTAAGTATTTTGGGCTAGGGCTAAACTTTCAAGAGCCTACTTTTGTCATTGCTTTAACTATAATTATAACCTTTTTCATTAGTGTCTCATTAGATCGGGTAGTATTTAAATTTCCTGAACCTGTCAATAACTTTTTGTTAAGCATTAAACTTCAAGGCCAATATATTGAACATTATTTTAGTGGGGTAATTGCAACTATTTTATCTACACCTTGTACCGCCCCTTTTCTTGGCACTGCTTTGTTTTTCAGTTTT
>Ga0209229_10000928_pt1 | contig 12095 bp, 11 predicted proteins | sample SanBayMetagenome_FD_187466 | JGI IMG/M metagenome (GOLD analysis project Ga0209229, IMG submission 187466) | Freshwater and sediment microbial communities from dead zone in Sandusky Bay, Ohio, USA (SPAdes) (version 2) | ecosystem: Environmental > Aquatic > Freshwater > Lentic > Sediment... | reverse complement strand
TCGTTCCACGCCGTTGTTGCAGTTGGTTATGGGAGGGTTAAAACCAGGCTTCGCGCAATTCGGTGGAGCCTTCCACCAACGAACCACTGCTCGGGCAAATCCTTGCCCTCCGCCTCCTCCGCCTCCTCCGCCTCCGCCGCCGGCAAGTGCGCCGCGAGCCCAACCGCCCAAATCATAGCCGATCTCGCCCACTGCCAGCGTATGCGATGTGCCATCCGTAATGTCACGCCTCCGAACTGCAGACATCGGATACAATACGCCGTCATTTATACCAGATTGGGTTCCAGCGTTTCCGGCATAATGATTCTGCCCCCAAAGGCCACTGACAGGAGCGCTTTCGGGATGCGTTGGACAAATAAAAGTCGAAATGGTAGTGATTGCGATTTGCTGATTAACTGAACTATTGAATGTGCGATTGTACTGGTAAGCAGAATATAGCGATTGCTGTTCAAGGTAGGGCAGAATCTGCGAATGCCATGTATGCAACGGGTTTACCGATGTTGCTGTTCCATGGACTCCCAGTACGCCAAACGGAAACACCCGCAGAGCGGATTCATAGTTCGACAGAGACAGTCCGATCTGCTTGAGGTTGTTACTACATTGAGTTCGCCGAGCCAACTCGCGAGTCTGTTGGATCGCTGGAAGCAGCAGTGCGATCAGCAGAGCGATAATCGCAATGGATACCAGCAATTCGATGAGGGTGAAGGCTCGCCGTGGGATCACAACGTGTTGTCCTCTTACTTACGTGTCGGATTACTTGCATGGCGGGACTGGCGGACTTGGCGGTGTCCCAGGACCTTCCGATCCCTTTCGTTGCCAAAGAACTCCGTTGCTGAAGACGATTGTGTTGAGGTCTTTCGTGGCACAGAACGTCGTAAACTGCTCAACTTCGTCCAGGGTGATAAAGGTGCATCGATATTGATACGAAGTCGATCCGCCGGCGCTAGCGCCGGTCGCACTCTTCCACCAGACTTGCGACCCATCGGCAGGACAGATCGTCAGTTTACCATCGTCGTCTGTCGTAAGAATTGCATCGTTGCCCGCGTCATCGGTCCACGTCCCGTCCAGTAGGCTATCCGTACCGGCACTGGTTGGCCAACTAAAATTCTTCCGGATCCAACTGCTTCCGTCTGCAAAAACGAGCAAGAATGGTGTTTGTTTTGGTCCCTTAGTCTTAGCTGCGCAGAAAGGCAGGATCCCTTTCGGTTCGCCCTTCTGCCCGAAATCCAACGATCCGAGCCAGGGTTCTGAGCGAAATGGGTCACCTAATCCCTCGTTGAACTCTCCTCTATATGCAAACAAAGGATTGAATTGCGGTCCCGGCAAAACCCGGATTGCACCAGAGTCATCGTAAACTCGCAGTTCCTGAGTGCCGTTTTTCCAGACGCCGTAGATGGGAGTGCCATCGGGATTTCCCAGGCTGTGTGGACGGGGCGTCACGGCCACCATGCTCATCATCCCGCGGTCTTCGTGTCTCAGGATGTGGCAATGGAAGACCCACGAGCCATATACGTTGGCATTGTCGGTCACCTTCCAGTCGAGCGGTTCGCGATCGTCGGTCGCATCTTTTGGAGCGTATCGTTCGACTGGCTTCTGGTCCGGAATGTTGATCCAGGTCTTGAAACGAACGTATCCGTGTGGCGGTATAACGATTGTGTCCCACCAGTTGCCAACGACCCAGCCGAATGTGCGGTTCTCATTTGGAAGATCCTCTGGAAACCACTTCACCTTTTTCTCGTCAGGATCCCAAAGGATTTTGCGCATGCCCCACTTCGAATCGCGGTAGTCCAACTGTCCCACTTCTTCGACGAAGAACGGGCTGATATGAATGTGGAACGGATGGAAAATGTCGGAATTATTGACCAGCAGCCATTCTTCGCTCGAAGTGGCCTGAGGTGGACGCGACGTGGGCATACCCGTGACCGACTTGTAGTCGGGTATCGCTCCGGTTGAATAATCGTAGTTGTAATGGCCGGCTTTCTCACCGGCTGGAGCAATCCATTTGATCGGCCGATAGTAGCCGGGGTTGGTATTCAAGATCTGCGGCAAAGAAGTATCACTGACGGGGATTTTCCCCAGGGTGCCCAACGGATGGATCTGGTTGGTCCACCGAGCTCCCGATCCATTCGTGGGATCGAACGTGCCCATGTGCTTCACTTCGTTGACCAGAGGCGTCTGGATGAGCGCTGTCGCATCGGGATTACCGACATAGTCCGACGTCTTGAATTGTCGCCCATCGATCCAAAACTGTTGGATCGGAACATCTGTACCCGTCATCTTGTTGCGGTAAGTGAACGTTGTTCCGGCCTTGTCGAAGACCACCGCGCGACGGTAGTCGACTCGTTCCACAATGGGCTTGACATAGGCGGGGATTCCTGGCTTCGACACGCCCGGCGCGTTGGTGACCGTCAACAAAGTTTGCTGAGCATCCCCTGTTGGGCTGAGTCGACTGAGCCGAGCGTTCAAGGCGTCAATCGTGAGTTGTGGGGTCACAATGCCGTCCGGGGCGACAATCTCCACCAAGGCCAAGTAGTCGTTCGTGACTGAACCTCCAGCGCTACCAGCGGGTTGCCACTTTTGATCGTTGCCAAGGATCCCGTTTGGATCGGTGGGCGAAGCAACATGCGGCACAGAAAACGCTGGCGTGATGGGATCGTCAGAGTTCGTCGGCAGCGAGCCGCGGATCAACGGCGTCACGGGCGAAGACGACGAATCGCCTGCGCTGGTCCCATCGGCTTTCACCCCTTCGACCCAGGGAACCGTAAAACCCAAATAATCCGTCCCCAGGTTGTATGGGTCGGCGGGAACGTCCTTAAACGTCGGTATCGCCGCTTTGACGATCAAGGAGGGAGTGTTATTTGAAAGCTTCCCCTGTGTCAACGCCAGGTATCGCCATTGAGCGTCTTCATCCGAGAACAAGGAGTCTATGGGATAGGCCAGTGCAAACCCCTGGACCGGCGGGGCTTGCGTTGGAAAGTTCTTAAAGAGGAAATAGAAATCACCCGCTTTCGCAGTATCGCTGGTCTGGACCAGCAGGTCCGTCCGATTGCCCGAGGAGCCGAACGTGGGAGAATTGATCGAAATCGGAATCGCACGGCTGAGTGTAATGCCATCGACCGCCACCATGTTCACGGAACCATCGAACTTGGAGGTGTTGGGATCATCGAAGCTGCAATTGATCGCCGATGGAAAGTACTTCTTGGGTGGGGGGGCAGGACTACCTTCTTTGGGAGTAGTAGGGATGTAGTCCTGGTAGTTGGTCTCGTCGATTCCTTTCAACTCCTTAACGAGCGCCGGATCCATCGGCGAAAACGCAATTTTGCCCATCCAGATGTTGGAGTGCTGCTGGTGATTGGCGCCAGCCACGATGAATCGCCAGCGTTCAATCTGCCCCTTGGGAAGCTTGATCGTGGGCGCATAACTTCCGTTCACAGTGGTGATCGACATGGAATTATCGGGCTTGACATTCGGGTTGGCCTTCAGGTTACGGCGCCGGGCACCGGGGCCTTTGCCACCTCCGTTGCCAGCTCCGATGCCAGCTCTACCGATGGCAAAGTTCTGGATCTCTTGAACGACCAGGACTCGGTCGCGTTCAGTTCCCGCAAGACCCGGGACTATATCGTTATCGTCCTTGCGCGGCTTGATGACCAGGGCTCCGGCCATTCCGTTTTCGACTTGAATCGAAGAAGCGCCGTGTCGATGGGTGTGATACCAGTGGGTTCCTGGTAGGTGGTCCACGGGAATCTTGTACTGGTACTGACGCTGCCACCAGTGATTGATGTTTTGCACCAGCAATTGCTGATCGGGCGACAGCATCGAAGGATCGCCATCCTGGGGCAGGATCAGCACCGCCACGTTGTCCTGCTTGGGATCGACATGCAAGCCATGAACATGCAGGTTGACCTCGTTGAACCCATGCGGGATGTTCACTTCGCCATGAGCCCCGTCAGACAGCTCGTCGGACGATGTCTGCTGGATGTCGAGGTTGTTCTGGAGATCTTTCAACCATGGGTTGTCGCTCACATTCAAGAAATTGTGCAATCGAATCCGTAGAAAGTCGTCTGGGCGAAACATAAACGTGGGTCCAGGAATCCCTGCCTTGGGAGGCTGCACCGGGTTGTCGGAAGCGAGAGATCCTGCGATCGCCATCCGAGTCAGCTTCGGACTTTCTGGCTGCTCGGCCTGATACGCCCGAGTCCAAATCTGCATCGGATTGCCTTTGGAATCAAATCTCCCTGGAATCGTGTACGTTCCGAAGACCGTGTAGAGGTCTGCTTTGATAACCGCTGAATCGCTCTTGTCCGGGAAAGGGACTTGGATTTTCTTCGGTTGGGGCAGCAGATTTTTGGATGGTTCTTCCTGTGCAGTCGCCGTCGAAGGCAAGACGATTGCCAGTAGCATACCGACGACGATGGGAACCACCGTTAACCATCGCAGTGAAACATTTGACACGGTTACGATCCTTTTGAATTCGAGGCGGAAATAATGTTGCTACTAACGAATCACCGTCGTTTCAATCACGGCCCACCGACGCTTCAGCAGAGGTATAGCGAGGCCGAAGCGATCCAAGGCGTTTTGCTTCTTGGAGCAAATCTCGCGTTTCCATAAATGGTTTTGTTCCTATGCGTTGCCAGACGATTTTTCCAAATTCATCGATCAGAATAACGCCGTGCAACGGCACCTTGCCGAGTTGATCAAAGACGCCATAGGCTTTAAAGGTCTCTAAGGAGGCATCGGAGACCAGCAGAAAGGGAACCGCTTCTTCCGCACCGGTTACCTTGAATGTCTCCTGCAGTCCGGCGACGGAATCGGTGCTGATCGCTAGGACATTCAGACCGGCAGCGTTAAACTCGGCCCTCAATGGAACCATCATTTGCAACTGCTCAATGCAATGGGGGCAGCCGGCTCCTAAGTAAAACACTAGCAGCGTGTGATTGCCTCGAAACGACTCTAGCGAGATCAACCGCTCGTGGCGGTCCTGTAACGCAAAGGACGTCGCGACAGGTGCTTCAAAGACAAGCGGTTCGGATAGAGTCACCTCTTGGCGATCGAGATACTCGGGTCCCATTACGTCCTTTAACACTCCGGTAGCTTTGGCTCGCAATGCGACGATCTCGGGGACATCGCTTTGCAGAAAGGGCGACGTCAGCAATGCGCTCAAATCCTGCCAACGTTTCGATTCGAGCAACGTCTCGAGCAGAAGTCTTTGTCCAATGACCGTAGACGATGACGAAGCAGGTCTAGCGGACTCACCGTGTTCACTGCCAACGCTCTGCAATAAAGCTAGATCTTCGGATCGCTGATCTTTAAGCGACGGCAGTTCGATCAAATTCTTAGCCAATCGGATGGCATCGACGTAACGCCTTGTGCGTCTCAATTCGTTGATCCATCGCACGATATTGTCCTGAGTTCCTTCGATCTCATTGAGGCACACTTTTTCAATTCGACTTCGATGACATGCGGCCTTAAACGAACCCTCAAAGCACGCCAAAGCCTCTTCAACTCGCTCGATCCTCGAAAACAGCCTCCCGGCGATTGTCATCGCCGTCGGCGAGCCATACAACGTCTTGGCGATTCGTCCGGCTGATGCGGCCGCATGCTTGGGTTGATCTGACTCCCAGAGCAAAACGCGATAGCAAGAGACCGGGTGCAAAGGTTGATCGCGTTCCAACGCGTCGATCAAGGCATCGACAAGAGTCTTTTGCACAATGGGAAGACCGGTCCCACGATTCTCGATGATCTGTCTGATCAGAAAGGCTCGTGGTTCGGTCTCCGTGGGCGATTCGATCGCAATGCGATCCAAATCGTTTAACAGCTTATTGCGCCGAAGCTTCTCGTCGCGTTCCGTGTCAAGGAAATCCATCCAAGCTTCGATCCAACGACGTTCGCGCGGCGTAACTCGGTCGCGGAAGCCCCCCGCCCTGTCGATGTAGGCATTTGCCAGCCTGGGGTTGTCCGTATTGGTAACGGCCAATCCCCACCAGGTCATGGCACAGTTGCTATCCAACCGCGAAGCATGCCGAAAACATCGCTCGGCGGCCTCAAGTTCCTGCACGTGCAACCAGACCACGCCTTGATTAAAGAGTTGTTGTACCTCCGGGACTTGGCATGTGATCGGAAAATTGACCCGTCCAATGTCTGCCGGATCGGGTTGAGGGGGACGTTGATAGTGTGAAGCGACGATTTCGACTCGCGACTGCGCCCATGCGACACGCTCTAGGGCAACAGCGATCCATGAGACCAATACATTGAAGATCAGCAGATATCGAGCGTTAGGATTGAATCTGTTCATCGAGGGGGATCTCAAAATATCGCGATCCGAACCAATTGCGATAAGACTTCCTGAACCAGCAAGGATAACGTCTTGCCATTCAAGCGTTTTCGAGCGATTAGCATTCAAGGTAATCGCACATCGGCAACTCGCGTTCCAAAGTAGCGTAAGGGCTGGACGAAACAACCCCTCTAATGGGGGCGGAGTTGCAGGTCCTTTTCGCGATGGTGCGTCTCATTCAGCAACCGTTAGTTTGAACTTTTGTAGCAGCCATTTCAGTAAAAATTTTTTGGTTGTCGATTGTCGCACGGCGAACTTGTGCCAGCAGATGGACTTGGTCGGGCTTGGGAAGGCTCGTATTCTGTAACCGTTCATTGCAATTCGTGCAAATGGCTCGAAGATTTTGAGGTGAATCCTCACCGACCTTCGATTTGTCGACGATATGCCCCATAGTGAGTCTTACGGTACGATCACCACCACTCGCAGCCTGAATGTCGCGAGATTCGAGAGTCTTCCCGAGATTGGCAAGAAAGTATTCAAGAATGAGTTGCTTTGAACTCTTACGTCGAGCCATCGAGACCTCGCTCTTTGGCGACTTGCGCATATTCCGGGTTCAATTCAACCAGCATCGCGTTTCGCTCAAGTTCGTTTGCAACAAGTCCCGTAGTACCGGATCCACCAAATGGGTCAAGCACCCAGTCACCTTCACGCGACCCGAGCAAAATACATCTCCTCGCTAACTCACGCGGAAACGCAGCGGGGTGGCTGTAGTTATTTTGAATCAGGACCCAAAACCCCGTAGTTGCGTAGATTTGCACCTGATTCTTCGCGTACTGCCTTCGAATCGTAATAGTACGCTGCAGACTTCGCGAAAAGAAAAATCTCTTCGGTTGCATTGGTAGGCCTATTCTTTACGCTTTCAGGCATTGCGGTTTTCTTGATCCATGTGATCTTGGACCGAAGTATCCAGCCATCCTCCTGCAATGCGAATGCGACTCGCCAAGGAAGGCCCATGAGGTCTCGGTCCTTTAGTCCCCACACCTCGGGTACTTTACAATTTCGCTTTTGTATGAGCTTCTTCGTGTTGCCAACGACCGCATTGGGACCACACTTCCCCGTTCCCCCGTTTCTCGCGTACCCGTCACCTACATTCAACCACAGAGTCCCGTCATCTCGAAGAGTTCGGCGCACTTCTTTGAAAACCAACACTAAGTTCTTAACGTAGAGATCGGGGGACGCTTCTGCACCAATTTGGTCAGGATGGTCGTGGTCTCGCAAACCCCAGTAGGGAGGAGACGTTACACAACATTGGATAAGATTGGCTTCAAGCTCAGGGAGCACTTTTGCGCAATCACCATTGAAGACTCGCAGCTCGACTTCCCGTCCAAGATTGAGTTTTAGCTGTGGCACAATACAAGATCGCTCCGAAGCTGGTGGTTTACCTAGGATTTCGGTACGTTTATAGCATTCAACTCGAAGTCGGTCACGCCGAAAAAATCCTGCAATTCCCTGGCTGTTCGAACGACGTGGCCATAGGCACACTGCAAAAAGGCTCTTTGGTCAGATTGCCACAAAAGGCAGCGATTATCGAGTACGAGTACCGTTTCACTGAGTCCAAGTAGGATAAGAGCCAAAACAGCGCAGCTTCAAAAGCCCACAGCGATGGACTTGAACAAGCCCGCCAGGGGCCCGCGTAGGAGCCTAGTTCCGCTTCCACCTCGTCTAAACAAACACCGAGGATCCCGAGTGACGGGACACTCAGGGCACTGAAACGCCACGTCGCGCCCTGCTCAGGGGGCGTGCCCCGAAGGCGAATGCACTGAGCAGACTCAATATGAGAAAACTGGCGGGCTCTGGAACCGCCGCCGGTTCTACGTTCATCGTCAGGTCGAAGCCGCCTCTGGCGTCGGCGTCGTATCCAGGGCTTCCTGAGGTGGACATGGAACTGATCATTTGGAGATGGTACCTTCCCGTTTTGGTCAACATTCCAGAAAACGAGAACGGGTCCGTTGAACCGGAAAAGTAGTTGCTTGTGAACGGAAACACGTCCATGCCATCTGGATCCCGGAACAAGATTCCCGCGTTCTCCATCTGCCCTGTGATCGTAAATGTCTGGCCGGTGCCGATGGACAAATAGGAGTCGAAGAGCAATCCGGCACCAATAGAGTTTGCAGTTCGCGTCGAGAGGTTGGTCCCGAAGGACCAGTCGCCGGACGCTGAGAGTAGCGATCCGGCGGCCGGTACACTGTAGGTCATTGTCGCCCTGTAGAAGGCGCTATCGTTGCCGTCGCCGGAGAAGCCTGCCACGGTGTCTGTAAAAGTTCCTAGGGTGTAACGGTATGCTTGTTTATTGTCAGCAGCGAAGCCATCCACCTGGGCACCACCGAAAGGGCCTACATAAAGATCGAGGATGACCGCACCGCTCGCGGGACCGGCCAAGCCAACTAATAGCAGTGCGACCGCAGCCGCCAATGTCGTACGAAAATCGATCATGTAAAGTAGCCTTCTCGTTAAGGTATGAATTGAACGGTTGGGTTTCGCCCCCTCGGAGTGATCCTTGGCCGCCCGTGGCGGCCCAGTGACTGTCCATTTGTTTCACCCCGATGCCGTCACTCAGGTCAACGCGGTGGATCAGCACCCTTAGCCCAAGAGACTTCACCACGATCGCCGAACGCCTCTCGTTCATGGGGACTATTTGGTGCCATCCACCAATCGTCCCTCGGCGCTCGGTCTAACAAGTCAGTCAACAGTGACCGATAAGTAGCTCGCAGCTCATCAAGCGGAACGCAATGGTCTTTCAGAATTTTTTGACAGGAGATTCAGAAGTCCCAGAAACCTATCACGCGCAGCCGTCTGCTTCAGCGCCTGGTCCGGCCCCGCCGCGCGAGGACCGTCTGCGACGGGCCGCGACCATCAACACCGAGCCCAGTCCGAAAATGGCGAGGCTCGTCGGCTCTGGCACCGGGGCCTCGGTCGGCCCAAGAGTAAAACCGGAATCAAACGTCACTCCACCAGATACAGCGTTCCCGTCCGTTAGCGTCACGCCCGTCAACCGGATCGTGCCTACAAAGTCGGCCACCCCAAGTCCGCCTAGACTTGAAGTATAGTTATGCCCACTGGTGTACGCAGACGCGTACAAGTTCATCCCGTACCCGCCCAGCGTGTTGTCATAGCGCAGGTCGAACAACACGTCCCAGCTAACCGTGCCGGCGCCATGTCGTAGATTCCGGGCTTCGTAGGTCGGGGCGTTCGTGTTATCGCCACTCAAGAAAAAGCTCGAGAGCCCAGCCGGAGAGGCTTGTGCGCCAGCCCACACCTCAGAATGAGGAAATGCATTGGCGTACGCGTTCGACTGCGGAATGACCGTCCCTGAGAACGGATTGTCGATACTGCGGAGGAGCGCGACCCCGACGCGAGCTTCACTGGTAGATATGATCTCGCCAGCACCTTCGCGAAGGTCCAGCCGACCCTCCACCTGCAACTGGATTCGGAGGGTGGAGGGCAGTGAACTGCCCGTCACCCGGATGACATCCTGCCAGTTCGCCCCGACGATGGTTCGGGAGGCGTAGATCGAACCGCCCATGGCCGAGGAAGAGTAGAGTCGGATTCCCGGATTATGGATGAGGGACACAGATGCCTGCCCGCTTGCCAAGAGGACCGACCCTCCGGCGGTCGCCGACGTTCCACCCGTGACCGGGAAGTTTGAGAACTCTTCGAAGGATCCCCGGCCGTTCGAGTAGACGTCCGACCTCCCGGAAACCCCGGCCTGAGTGATAACCACGGCCCGGCAGGGCTCTGACAGTCCCATGCAGAGGCAGATCATGCAAAAAATCGACTTCATCCTCATCTGAATCTTCATTTTAGTTCCTCTCCGTTGTGGGCGTTCACCCATTTGCACTTAACATCCGCGCCGTGCCCCAATCGCTCTAAGATCGGTACCAGTTAGTCCGAGATTCTTGCACCGGATGTGCAATTTATGGATGGCACCTACTGGCTAGCGAACAACGATCATTCCCTGCAGTTGGCACCTACCACACGGACTAAGAGAAATGTCGGTCCAAACAAAACTCAACAAATCGTGGCGATCGTCACTTGCACACCCTGGTCGACATAGTCGACCAGGATCACCGGGCGGGAGCAGGAGAACCAATCATCCGGAAGGGCGCGCAAGTCCCGCTTCGGTGCATCCGAGCGTTCGAGCTAGCTCCGCATCATGGTTTCAAGACCACGCTGCGCAAGACTTTTCGCTCTGAAGCTTCCATTCGGTCCGACGCAAATAGAGACCTGTCTCCAGATTATCGTGTCACCGTTAAGAATCGTAGCGTCTGGAGCACTTGTAAACACAGCAGTACGATTGTTGCGATTCCTTTGCACGCCCTCTGGACTTACAATATAGTACTGTAGGACTCGGTTGGGATTGGTGGACTTCGAATCCTCAAGTATGTAGGTCCCTTCCGCGTAAGGACGGTCGCGTCGGGGAGGCTCGGTAAATTCGACAGTAATACTGTCGATTTCTTGTCCTGGTGCAGCAAAAATCGGTGTGAACCCAAACAGACGAACACCCGGGATAACGCCAGAAGCCGCCTTGATCGCGACTGCTTTCATTACGTCATAGACTGTTGGATTGTCAGCGACATCTACCGAGATTTCGCGGGTGACGCTGTTTTCGTCATCAGGATATGAACCAAAGTAGATTCCAAGCACTCGAAACTTAACATTGATCACGATGCACCCTTTCGGATTGGAGGATAGTTCTCGCCGAACTGGCGGAGATTTGGGACTGTAAACAATTATTTAGCGGGACGTTTTGGAGCCATCCACCAAACGTATCGACGCGCTCGGGACCATCAGTCAGGTAATCGTGACCGATACGTCGCTCGCTGCACACTAAGAAGAACGCGATGGTCTTTCAAGATTTCCGGTTCGGTCCAGACAATCTATGAAACTTGCCAAAAAATTTGCTTCCCGGGGCTATCGGCATGAGGCGTCGCAGGACTACAATTTGAACGACTTCCTTGCCCAAGCCTCGCCGATCGCACTTGCATCGCGGAGAAAAGTTTTGAAAGACAATAACGTTCTACGTCTTGCCGAGTCGGACAACAGTGTCTCAACGAGCATCCTCGAACGGGCAAAGCTTGGTGATCAAGACGCGTTCCGGATCATTACAGAATTGTATGCGGGTCTGGTTTACCACTGGATTAGAAAAAAAGGATTATCTCCGCAGGATGCTCAGGATGTAAGTCAGGAAGTTTTTGGATCGGTGATCCATAACCTCAAAAGATTCCATCGAACAAATGCGGACCAAAGTTTTCGCGCGTGGATAAGGGTAATCACCCGTTCAAAAATTGCAGATCACTTTCGTAAAAGCGTCGGTGTCGAAATTGCCCTTGGTGGAGATAACCCTCTGTTTGACTTTGTAAGCAACGAAAAAAACGAGGAGCACGAGGAGAGCAATCACGATAAAGCGGTCCTTTACCAAAAAGCAGTTGAGTTCATCAAAGGGGAATTTGCAGACAAAGATTGGAGGGCGTTCCTAATGCTTGTAGTTGATGAGATCCCAGCAAGGGAGGTTGCGGAAATACTCGGAAACAGTGTGAATTCGGTGTACATCGCCAAGTCGAGAATACTCAAGCGACTTCATGACGAGTTCGGGGGCTTGATTGATGACGAAACGATTTAGATGAAACAGGGAGTACGCCATTCAAATGGAATTGTCGCGCGAAACAATAGGCTCATCGGATCAGTGCCCAACCGACCCTGAGTGGCAAGCGTATGCTGTTGGCAGGGTAGAGCAGCAGGCCCTACAGTTGATGTCTAGTCACCT
>Ga0209229_10000926_pt1 | contig 12101 bp, 27 predicted proteins | sample SanBayMetagenome_FD_187466 | JGI IMG/M metagenome (GOLD analysis project Ga0209229, IMG submission 187466) | Freshwater and sediment microbial communities from dead zone in Sandusky Bay, Ohio, USA (SPAdes) (version 2) | ecosystem: Environmental > Aquatic > Freshwater > Lentic > Sediment... | reverse complement strand
AATGCTTGTGATGTACACCATAAGAAAGGTAGAACTGGTACTCTATTCCTAGATGATACCGAGTTCTTGGCTGTATGCAGAATGTGTCATAACTGGATTGAAACACATCCTAAGGAAGCAAAGTTATTAGACTTTAGTAAATCAAGAGAATCATGATTATAAAATTTGAAACACTAGAAGGGTTTGATAACCTAAGACTAGTAGAACCTACGTGGAGAGGAGACAGTAGTGATCTTGTAATAGATGTTGAGTTAAGTAAGATTATCCGCAAACTACACAGTGATGATGATAAGGTAATGACCTTTGAGATATCTGCTACACCGTTACCAGATAGTGAGAGGTTTACTATTGAGCGTGACTGTTGCAAGCATTTACACGGTATGAGTTATTCTCATAGTACACTAGGACTCCACTATATATGTGAGCTAATGCTCTTGTATGTAGGACCTGATTACCCAAATAATTTTTATATAAAAAAAGTATGAAGAAGTTAATAATGATTTTAATGCTAGCTATTGGATTAGTTAGCTGTAGTAAAGAAGAAGATAACAAGCAGTGTAACTGTGGTACTATTCTAAATGATGGTATCAATGGTAGCTGTTACTGGTTAGAGATTGAGAATGATTGCACAGGTAATAGAAAGACATTCTGTTTTGATCAGAGTGTGTGGATGTCAGCTTATGTAGGTAGCAACTTCTGTGTAACTAATCAAAGCCAATGGTAAGTAGAGAAGAAATACAGAATGATGCCCTGAAAGCTATTGAAGGATGTGACCGTTGTGGTATTGCTGTATCTATGGGAGTTGGTAAAACTCTAATAGGTCTACAGCATATCTTTCAGAACTATGATGATACTCTAAAGGTATTAGTTGTAGCACCTAAACGTTCTATTCTGAAGTCGTGGCTTGATGAGGCAAAGAAGTTCAATCTTGACCACCTCCTTGCTCACATAACCTTCTCAACATACCTGTCGCTTACTAAGCAAACTGCTGACTATGATATCATATACCTAGATGAGTGTCACAACTTACTCTTTACGCATGATGCATGGTTGTCAAACTATAAGGGTAGAATTGTTGGGTTGACTGGTACACCACCTAAGATAGCTTCTTCAGAGAAGGGTATGATGGTGAACAAGTATTGTCCTATGACTTATGAGTATGTAACTGATGATGCTGTGCAAGATGGTATTCTAAATGACTACCAGATTGTTGTACACAAGATGAAGTTAGATGACCGTAAGAATTTTATGCAGAAGACTAAGAGAGGTGAGTTTCCTACTTCAGAGTTAGCAAGTTACAACTACTGGACTGAGCGTTTACTTAACGCAAACTCTGGTAAAGATGTACAGATTACTCGTGTTATGAGGATGAAAGCACTGATGAGTTTCCCTAGTAAAGAAAGGTACGCTAAGAGATTGTTTGATACAATCAATGATAAGGTAATTCTGTTTGCTAATACTCAAGATCAGGCTGATAAACTTTGTGACTACAGTTATCATAGTGCTAACAAGGAGTCAGAAGTTAACCTTGATAAGTTTAAATCTGGGGATATAAGTAAACTTTCGTGTGTGTTACAACTAAATGAAGGTGTGAATATCCCTAACCTAAAACAGGGTATCATTATGCATGCATATGGTAATGAGCGTAAGTCAGCACAAAGATTGGGTAGATTACTCCGTCTTAATCCTGATGAGAAAGCTGTTATACATATCCTATGTTATGAGGGTACTGTGGATGAGACTTGGGTTATCCAAGCTCTTGAACAATATGATAATTCTAAAATAACCTGGATTGAAAATGGACAACTCCAATTTACCAGCTGGAGCAGAGCATGATGTTACTGCACCCTGGAATAGAGTAGATGATTTATGTAGATACTGTGATAGAGATGTTATTATGGGTATGGCTCAAGAAGCTACGCCTGATGATGCAGATGTACAGGAACACTTTGAAGCCATGCTGGAAGAGGCAGACTTATGCCGTGATTGTTTTAAAGAAGAACAAGCAGATGATGACGATGACTGGTGCAACTGGAGAGACTAAGACTGTAACTGATGAAGACGTAACGCTTGACCTGTCCTTTATGGAGGACAGCAAGCTCGTCTTGTATAATGATGATCACAACAGCTTTGATAAAGTCATTATGGCTCTTATGATATACTGTGAGATATCTGGTGCTAAGGCTGCAGAGATTGCTATGAAGGTACACAATGATGGTAAGGCTGTAGCTAAGTATGGTTCTCGCGATAAACTTGAACCAATTGCTAAGGTGTTTGGTGAATTAGATTTAACCTGTGAAATAGAAGACCCATGATAGATATTAAAGTAGGAGACTATGTAAGACTATGGGATTATGTTTTTTATGTAAATAAAGATCTCAGTAAAAGTGATTTAGACTTTTTAGAATTTGAGGTCATTCTTGTTTATATAAATGATCCCGATGAGGTATTTTTTGTTGGTAAGGTTTGTAACATTATGTATAATAATGAGAATCTTCCAGAAATAGTTACCCCAATATTTGTAAAAGATGAAAAGTAAAAGACTATCGGATGATGACATGGTAAAAGATATAATCAACACCATGTTTATAATAGCTGGTTATGATGTAACCTATGAGGACATCAAAGACCGTAAGGATAAATGGTATGAAGAATGGACCATGACTCCTGAGCAAGAAGATAAATGGATGGAGTGGATGGTGGGGTACTTCCGTAAGCATAGAAGTCTTACTGTTAGATATGCCAAGACATCTGCTTCTATGTATAACCTGATGTGGGGCCTTAAGGTCAACCGTCCTGAACTAGAACAAGAGAATGACTAAGTATTTATTATGGGCATTAGCATTTATCTTACTACTAGATTGTGCTGCTACAATAGGTTTATACCTATCTGTAAAGGATGAACCTCTTGAGATAGAGGACTACCAAATGTTTAAAGCTGTTAAGATACCGGAGGATACTGTATATGTAGACCCGTTAACTGTAGGCACAACAACTGATCCTGATAACCTATGAAAGAAGTATTGGAAGAACTAATCAAAGAGATGGATAGCTTGCGTAACAACAAGACGGTACCATATCTTAACCCATACAAGGGTATTGAAGATTGTATTGAACTAGTGTATAAAAAGATAAAGACTCTTAAGCAATGAAGACACAGTATAGAAATCGCTATGGTGATGTGATCACCTTTGAGAAGAAAGATAACATCATAGAGATGACTGGATTTACTGAGCACTACCGTGTAGGTGGATGGCCTGGTGAAGTAGGCATGCCTAACTATAAGTTCTCTATGATTGACCCTAGTGGTGGACCATACATTACTGCTCAAGCAGATTGGCACGGTGAGGAGATAAGTGGTACAGATATGGGAGAATTCCTATATGACTGGCAAGGTCTTAAGATAGAGTATATTACAGTAGAAGAAGGAATAGCTAAATTACATTTATGTCATTAACGCAAGAAGAGTTAGATAGAGTCAAGGTTGCTAACCTTGTAGTGTGGTTGCAGATGGCAGTGTTTGCAGCGGATGAGACTATGAGTATCTCATGGTTCAATAGGCACAGAACCAAGTATGTTTTAAATAACTTTAGTGATACCGTTGTTAAGGAACACGGTGCCCTACTGAAAGCATTCTGGGATATGCCTGAGCAGATAGATATGGGAGAAATGTCTAGTAGATTGTCTCAATTTGCAGAGCTCATAACTGATATGGACTATCTGGAAATGGAGGAGAGTATTAAACTAATTAAAAACTATTTAAAAGAAAAAAGAAATGGAAACATTTGATGTATGTGTATTAGTATTTACTGGTTTAGTTACCGGTTTATCAGCAGGTCTTGCTATTAGAGGCAAGCAAATAAATAATCTTAAGCATCAGATTGATGCTGCTGACGGGTCATATACTCGTTTACTAGATTTATATATGGAAAAGTTCTACGCTCAAAGTATTCAGAAAGCTAGAGCTGATGCAAGTAAGAAGAGAGTAGGAAGACCTAAAGGAAGTACAAATAAACCTAAAGAAAATGGCAGACCAACTACCCGTAAGTATACGCGCAAAAGTAGTAAATAAGAACTTGGAGATTGATCCTTTGGGATCTGCTAAGTTAGGATTGTTTATTAAAGGATTGCAAGAAGGTGAGACAGTTGTTATCACCTATGAGGTACAGAGTAATGATCATAGCTATGCTCAGTTGAGCAAGCTTCACAAACACATTAGAGAACTAGCTAACTATACAGGTGATACCTTTGAGGATATGAAACTGCAGGTTAAGTTACGCGCTGGTCTTTGTGATAATGAGAGTTGTAAATCTTTTAGTGACTGCTCAAAGGATGAGATGTCAATGGCTATTCAGGCCAGCATAGAGATAGGTGAGCTAGTAGGGTTTAGTCTTTACTAATCTTCTCACCTGTTGTGGTGTTAAGCTTTATCATTTCAGTATGACCTTGTTTTCTAGCCTCATCTTCTACAAGAAGTAGGAAAGAAAGTAAGGTCCTGAAGTGGTATGCATGCACATCATCATTATCTTTGCCTTCCTGGATAAGTTTAAGTATCTCTTCTAGATGCTTAGCATCCTTTACAGGGAAGAACTCAGTCATAAACTGGTTAAATCTAAAGTAAAAGTCTACTGGAAGTTTGACATCTATCACGGTGTCCTTCTTTAGTATCTCTACTTCTCTGATAACTGGTGCTGATTCTTCAGACATAATAATAATTTTAACAAAGCTATGTTAGATAAAGTAAATATACAAGAAGTCCAAGACAAATTGTATGATAAGTTAAAAGAAAGCGGATGGGCTGATAAGCTTAAGACTTTCTTGGTAAGTAATGACATGACCAAAATCTTAAACACCCTACTCAAGGAGGCTCAAGATAACAAACGGTTTACTCCACAGATTAAAGATGTGTTCAATGCATTCATTGCGTGTCCATATGATAACACTCGTGTAGTACTACTAGGGCAAGATCCCTATCCTGTTATCGGACAAGCTGATGGTTTAGCATTTAGTTGTAGTAAAGGAACTATTCAAAAGTCTCTGCAGTTTATTCAGGCATCTATTAAGAAGACTGCGGTACCTGGTTATATAGGAGAGAAAGATCTAACCTGTTGGGCAGATCAAGGTATACTTCTATTAAACACAGCTTTAACTACTACTATTAATAAACCAAGTAGTCATCAGATGCTATGGAGATCATTTACTGCACAAGTAATTGATAGTCTTATATGGGAGAAACCGGGATTGATCTACGTGTTTATGGGCAAGAAGGCTCAGGACTTTGCTGATCTAGTACCTGATAACAACTATAAGATCATGGTATCACACCCTGCTAGTGCAGCTTATGGTAACCTTGATGAGTGGGACTGTGAAGATGTATGGAACAAGATTAATAAATACCTAGAGCAAGATGGTAAACAAAGAATATCCTGGTAGAATTAAAGTTAAACTCGTACTGGATCCAAAGTTTGGTGAGGTAGAGTTTCAAATAGAAGGAACAAATATTAAAAACAAATGTCTATATGATGCTCTATCTGAACACGGTATTGAGCTTGAGAGAGCTAAGCATATTGTGGCAGATGTATCCAAGTGTACCAACACTGGTAAGTTTTATCATTTAGAACCAATAGATTACACAAAGTATGGCAGAGAAAGACGTTATGAAGCTGAGAGGGAATATCAAGCAAGATTTGGCCCAGCTCAACTATGATTTGAACCTAGTTATTTCTAAGTTCTTTAACAGTATTCAGAAAGATCTAAACAAATATGATAAGTACATAGGTAATTCTCATTCTATTATACCTGGTATAGATAACTTTCAAGTTGTGATTGATCTAGCTGAGGAACTTTATCCTGATGATAAACCTTTCACAAAGAATATGAGTTATCGTGGTGCACAAGTGATTATAATAAGACACTGTTGCTATCTGATAGGTCATGAGCTTGGTTTAAGTTATTCACATATGGTGAGAGTTCTTAATGATATACATGGAGGAAAAGTTACTCATCATGCTACCATGTTACATGGTGTAAAGAAAGCTCGTACCGCATTGGAGATCAAAGACAAAGCTGTATTACCTATATGGAGTAACCTTATGGCGGAGATGCAGAAGAGAAACTTCTCTAAATCATTTGTATCTTTAGATCCAATTGACGCACTATGATAAAGCTATTTGAATACCTAGAAGCAAAGGAACTTACTCCTAACAGCTTGTATATACTGTGGTCCATCGCTAACAAGCGTAAGACTCAGCATGTAGGTATCAATGTGCATACTGAGCTACGGTTACTGATCAATGCTGATCTGTTAACTGCTAAGTATGAGTTGACTACAAATGGTACTGAAGTTATTAACAATCTACCTGGCGGAGGTATGGCTGCAACTGTAGACACTGCTGAAGATAACATAATGAAGTTCCTTATGATATTTCCAAAGGGTAAGTTGCCTAGTGGTAAACCTGCTAGAGTGAATAGAAAGAACATAGAAGAGTCCTTCAAATGGTTCCATAAGAATTATACGTATGATTGGGATACCATACTACGTGCAACTCTATACTATGTGGACACCTATGAGAAGGCTAACTATATGTATATGAAGAACTCGCAGTACTTTATACGCAAGCAGAACACTGATAAGTCTTGGGACTCAGAGCTTGCTAATTACTGTGAGATAATTATTAACGGTGAGGATCTAGATGATGCTCCACATTTTTCTGATAAAGTAGTATGACGCAAAGAAAGTTTGAGAAGATAATGCTAATGGTCTTAGCATCAGTAATTATGAGTATAGTATGCTGGACTTTGATTGATAATTTAATTGTACCAGTTAGTTTAATTGAATATATTTTTATTGAATTTCTCTTGGTTTTTGCATACAAATCTTATACATTTGTAGTCAAGCAGATCCAATCTGTAGAAGAATAATCCCCACATTTTATGTCTAAACAACACCTCTGGAAAAATCAGAAGGAAGGCTTTGCTGACTCCTTACATTACCTAAAAGGTAGGATGGAGGGGAGTATTAAAAGTATTAAGACACCTTGGGATAAGTTTAATGATGCTACAACTGACGGTCTGGAATGGCACTCCATGACTGTTATAGGTGGAAGACCTGGTAGCGGGAAAACTCTTATTAAAGATCAGATAGTAAGAGAAGCATTCAAGCTTAACCCCACTGAGAGTTTTCGTGTGTTAGAGTTTCAGTTTGAAATGCTAGCACGTACCTCTGCAATAAGAGAATATAGTAGTGTACTTGGCAAGTCCTATAAGTATCTCTGTAGTGCAGATGGTAAGTTAACAACCGAAGACCTTCAGATTTGTTATGATCACGCTAAAGAGAGAGTTAAGTTAGCAATTGATATTGTTGAAGAACCTATCACCGTAAACGAGTTAAGAGAAGTTATTGTTGATTATATGCAGCATAACATGATCACTAACGAGTCAGGAGATTATGAGTACACCAAGACAATTGTAACCTTAGATCACTCTTTGTTGTTGAAGAAAGCCCCATTTGAAAAGGACAAGTTTGATACTCTGTACAATTTAGGAGAAGCTATCACGGAACTTAAGCGTAAGTATCCTATAGCCTTCATTATCCTGACGCAATTGAACAGAGGTATTGATAATCCTGAAAGAAATGAAGACGGTAAGTATGGTAACTACATACTGGAGTCTGATATCTTTGGGTCAGATGCCTTGCTTCAACACGCAGATACCCTCATTGGTATTAACAGACCAGGTAAACAGAAGATTAAACTGTATGGTCCTGATAGGTACCTAATAGAGGATGATAAAGTTTTAGTATTACACTTTTTAAAGTGTAGGAATGGTGATAACCGCATGAGTTTCTTCAGAGCAGAGTTTGCTCGGATGCGCATAGCGGAGATGCCCACTCCACCGCAACAAGAAAAAAGATCTAAAGTATAAGTTATGGCAATAAGCACAAACCCGCCTGGGGCTATGACAACTGAAGAAAGAAAGCAACGCATTGGAGATCTAAGAGATCATCAACAACCATTGTTTGATGCACTCGGTGTAAGCAGCGCATTGTTCTTTCCTAAGATGTCATACAGACCTAAAGGTAAAGATGAATTGTATGTAAGTTTCTTTCCTAGTGAATTGAAACGAGGGTATGATATCTACACAGAATTTGTAAGTAGAGAGTATGAAGCAGAAGATCCAGAAAGAACTCTATGGAAATGGAGATTTAACCCACACTGGGAGGATGAGTATGAATGTACTAACGATGTACAACCTAGATACTTAATCCCTGTGAAGGAACTTATTAAAGTTAATGCTCCTAAGAAGAGTGAAGTTGTTCAACAGAAAGATATCTTTGAAGAAGGATTCTTAACTGGTGATGATGACGCACCTATTAGTGACATGACTATCAGAGACTTGTTAGCAATCCTATCAAAGTCTCCGGTTAGTAAGAAAGAATGGTTAAATAATTTACTTAAATAAAAATGGAGATTAAACTTCCTACTGGTAAGGTTCCAGCTGAGGCACTGAGTCCTCGGAACCTGATTATCTTTTCAAAGCCAAAGACTGGCAAGACTACACTATTATCACAGCTTGATAACTGTTTGATACTAGACCTTGAGCAAGGTTCTAAGTATCTAGAGGCAATGAAGGTTGAAGCAAACTCAATTGCTGATATCAAGGCTGTAGGTAAAGCTATTAAAGATGCTGGCAATCCTTATGATTATGTAGCTGTAGATACCATCACTGCATTAGAAGAGATGTGTATCCCTTATGCTGAAGAGTTGTACATGAAGACCCCTATGGGTAAGAACTGGCCAACTGATGGTAAGCTTAAGTACGGTACAATCATAGGGCTACCTAACGGTGCTGGTTATCAGTATCTTAGAGAAGCATTTACTAAAGTTGTAGCTTACATTCAAACGTGGGCACCTAGAATAATACTGGTAGGACACGTGAAAGATACCGTTCTTGAGAAGAATGGATCTGATTTTAATTCACTAGACTTAGACTTGACGGGTAAGCTGAAAAGAATTACTGCGTCAAACTCTGACTCTATTGGATACTTATACAGAAAAGGAAAGAAGAATATCTTGAGCTTCAAGACTAGTGATGACATCGCATGCGGTGCAAGACCTAAGCACTTGAGTAACCAAGAGATTGTTCTCTCTGAAATGGACGAGAAGGGTGAGGTACAAACTCACTGGAATAAAATTTATATTGACTAACCTTTAAGAAAAAATGATAAGCACAATTAACATCCCAGGCGAAGGGTCAGGAGTACCCAAAGTTCTACAACCAGGTAATCATACTGTAACCGTTAATACAGTTAAACTAGAAGTTCCACCTTACAACAAGGATGCTATCAATGTAGTTCTTGGTGTAGAGGGTCCTGATATGGGTGAGACCTTTGAAGGTTTCTGGGTTAACAAAGATGATGAGTCTTTGGGACGCCATAAAGGTCAGGTAGCTTCTGTTAAGTTATCACAGTATGCATTCTCTGATGGCACTACTAAGTCTGGTGTTGCTGTAAAGCGTGACGTTGAGTTGCTAAGAGCATTGCAAACATTGTGTAAAGCATTTGGTTGCAATGACTGGTTGCTAGCACAGAACAACAACCATGATACTATGGAGAGTTTGTTTGCACAGTTTGCTAGTGACAAACCGTTTGCTGGTAAACAACTATACTGCTGTATTGCAGGTAGTGAGTATACCAACAAGCAAGGTTATACAAACTTTGATTTGTATTTCCCAAGAACTTCTAGAGGGTCTTATGCATATGAGGCAGCTGGAGTTAAACCAAGTCAAGTTGTAACCTTTGATGAGGAGCAACACATTAGAAGAAAGAAAGTAGAACCGGTTCAATCATTTGGTGATTCAAACGTAACTACTTCATCTTCAGTGGGTTCTGATTTTGAGTTATAATAAGTTTGATTATTGATGGAGAGGGGAGTACATTTACTCCCCTTTTTCATCCCTAAACTTTTGATTATGATAAGTACTAAACAACTATTAGATGATGTTGTACAGGTGCCAAGCTATTGGATATTTGAATTCTACTGCAGGTTATCTGAGAGACTTACTGGTCAAGACATGAAGATTAAATCTCTGTTCAAACCTGATGAAAGAACTCCTAGTTTCTGCATCTATGTTAGAGATGACAAGTATAGATTCAAAGACTTCAGTACTGGTGCTGGTGGTAATGGTGTTGATCTTGTTATGATGATGTATGATATGAACTTTGGGCAAGCTGCTCAGAAGATACTATGTGATTATAATGAATTCATACTTACTGGTAGACTTAGTGATGACCTTAGAGATTTTAAGAAGCAAGCTAAGTATCAAGTAAGGGAGTATAATAAAAGAGGTTGGACTAAACAGGATGCAGATTTCTGGACACAGTTCCGTATTGATTCTGATACGCTGTCAAGCTTCAATGTTATACCGCTTGAGTCATACGCTATGGTGAAGGAAGATAACTCTGATAGAGTTGTTATATCTGGGCCTAATCTATATGGCTATACTAGGATTGACGGTACTATCTACAAGGTATATCAACCTAAGGTTACTGAGCATAAGTTCTTCAAGGTTAAGAATTATATTCAGGGTACTGATCAGTTGAAGTTTAATGTACCTAACCTTGTTATATGTAGTTCTCTGAAGGATGCAATGTGTCTCACTAAGTTTGGTTACAACACTGAAGTTGTTGCTCCAGATAGTGAGAATACTCTGATACCTAATGGCGCTATGTCAATGTATAAGTTGAAGTATAAAGCAATCTGTACTCTGTTTGATAATGATGAAGCTGGCATCAAGGCCGCACAGAAGTATCAAGATGAGTATGATTTACCGGGTGTTATATTACCAATGTCTAAGGATCTATCTGATTCTGTTAGAGACTATGGTATACCTGAGACAAGAAAAGTATTACACCCTTTACTAAAAGAAGCACTAAAGAAATGAGTTGGATCTACCAATTAAAAGAATTCACCGAGGAAATGATTCCTGATGGTGCTGTAGGATTTGTCTACCAGATGGATGTTATTCTAGACGGTAGAAGAATGTCCTACATAGGCAAGAAGAACTTCTTTGCGGATGTTAAGACAAAGCTTTCTAAGAAGGCATTGTCTACAGATAAACGTAAGAAGACTTACAAGCGCGTAAGAAAAATTGTATATCAGAACTACTATAGTAGTAATGAAAAACTTAAGGCAGCTCATAAGGCTGGGGTACAAATCAAAAGGACTATCCTAAAGATATGCTACTCTAAGACTGAGCTTTCTTATCAAGAGGTAAAGTACCAGTTCATGTGTGAAGTACTAGAGAAAGACTTCTGGTTAAACGCAAACATACTGGGAAGGTTCTATAAACAAAAGTAATATGGCAAGTTTAAAATTAGCAACGTTATTCGCAGCATTAAAAGATGCAGGTGTTACAAGTGTAGAGATTAGATATGATGGCGGAGGAGACTCTGGCCAGATAGAAGATGTAGAATTTCATGGAGATAATATAGATGGGGGTGACCTTAGCGACAGGTTTGAGGGTGATCTTGAAGACCTAGCTTATCGTATACTTCATGATCATTATGAGTATGACTGGTATAATAATGATGGTGGTTACGGTACTGTAATGATTAGTTTTGAGGATGATGAACCCACAATAAACGTTGATGGTTATGTAAGGAGTCTTGCTGATGCTTATAGCTCTGTCAATCTTGTAAACATAGATTGGGGAGAATAATGGCGCATCCGTATGATCATTGTAGAAGCTCCGCTAAGAAGTGGGGTGGTGAACCTGAGGAGTACATGCACATTCATGAGTGGTTTGATGCTACCAAGGCCTGGTATGGTCACAGTATGCATAGATTATTTAGGCACCATAGTGAAGGTATCTTTGAATGTGAGAGGGTCTTCGGACCCTTTTTCATTAACTCTAAGGGTAAAAAAGTTATGACTCGCTATGTAGGCGAGCAACATGTAAAAGAAGATTGCAATGGTTATTTACCAAGTGCAAAGGAGTGGATTACTAATATGAATAACCCTCCGATATGGATGTTAAAAACTTTAAAGATAGAAGACTAATGGAAGATCAAATAACAGTAGGTATCTATTATTATATAGATG
>Ga0209229_10000925_pt1 | contig 12103 bp, 1 predicted proteins | sample SanBayMetagenome_FD_187466 | JGI IMG/M metagenome (GOLD analysis project Ga0209229, IMG submission 187466) | Freshwater and sediment microbial communities from dead zone in Sandusky Bay, Ohio, USA (SPAdes) (version 2) | ecosystem: Environmental > Aquatic > Freshwater > Lentic > Sediment | place... | reverse complement strand
TTCTAGCGAAGTTAGCGATGATTTTCCAACTTTGGAACCTAGGCATGAGGACCATTCTGGTCTATATAATGCGTGGGTTGGCTCTTATGGGCCCTTTGCAGCCCATAGTTCTGCACCTTTTGCAGCCCATGATTCTGCAACTTCAACTTCTGCACCTTTGGTAGCCCATAATTCTGCACCTTTTGCAGCCCATGATTCCGCACCTTCAACTTCTGCACCTTTGGCAACCCACGATTCGAGCTGTGCGACGGCGGGCGTTCCCTCTTCAAGAAAAGTTTCGCAGAAGACAGGCAAGATCTCCGGTGAAGTGCTAGCTCAGGTGAGCCGCATTGGCAAGAAGTACGGCAAGAGCGTTCTGCAAGGCTACATGGTGCTCGATTCCGCTTCCACTGTCTTCGCCACCAATGACAAGCTCAATCTATTGCCCAAGACCATCGTGACTGAGAAGATTGCAGTCGACACTGGCAATGGCGAGCTAGTGGTGCAAGAGTGGGGTGCAACTTACGTCAAGGTGCAGTCTACAGGTATCATATTATATATAGAGAAATGCTTAGTACTAAAAAAGATAAAAATACCTTTGATCTTACCTGAATCATATTTTGATGTTATCGGTTGTACAATCTCTTGTAAAGGGGGGGTTAGAACTATTTCTCATGATGGCAAAGTCATCATCAGGGCGGAGCTCAGAAATAAGTTATATAGGGCTAAGATTGACTTTAGAGTAGGAAAAAATAAGCCTAAGGCTTTCATAAAAGGAGACTCAATGGTGCGATGTCAAAATTACTTTTGTGAGCTTCAGCATCACCATCCTTTGCACACCCTAGAGGGAGCACCTGGAAAGCTTTGGAAGCTCAAAGAAGGGGATGCAGCTTTGCACCTTTCCTTTGCCGCGGGCAATGAAACCACTTTCGCTAGTCAACTTCTACTGGCTCACAAGATGTTTGCGCACCTCAACTTCAAATATGTTCGAAAGGCTCTAGGACTTTCGGAAACAGGTGCAAACCCAGTGTGCAACACTTGCAGTATGGTGAAGCTGAAACAAAGCAAACTACCTAGAGTAACGACGAAGCGTTCGACGCGTCCTCTTCATCGACTTTACCTAGATATCTTCTTTTCTGCTGATGCTTTGAAACCTTGGCAAATTGTTGTTGATGACTTCTCCAGATATTCTTGGGTGCAACAGATTGGCAGCAAAGATCAGGCGCTGGTTTTTTTTAAGCGCTTGGTCGAGTTTTTGGAGAAGGACAAACATCCGTGGACGGTGGCCATCGTGCGAACTGACGCCGAGCCTGTGTACAACAGCCACGCTTGGGTGGACTACTGCAGTTCACCAGGCAGCGTCAAACAACACGAAGTCAGCGCGCCATACAAACACGGTCAAAATGGAGTCCCGGAGCGCTCGATTGGCATTCTTGGCCTCAACGCAAAGGCGATGATGGTGGAAGGAGGCGCACCTAATACTGACTTTCAGTACGCGATTTACTTCTCGTGCTTCTGCAAAAATAACGCACCCACCAAGTCAAATCGTCAATGGCTGAGTCCAATGGCGATGTTCGAGTGCAATGATGAGCTCAAAGTCTCTTCAAGAGTTTTCAAAGCTGTGCTTTTCTGTTTGGTGCATGTTTACCTTTACAAAGAAGAGCGTCGGAAACATGAACAGCGCTCCTATGCTGCTATGTTTCTCGGAGTAGATCCTTCGCATGGCTCCTTCTTGGTGAAATGTCTGCAGAGTGGTCGTTTGTACCACGCTTCGGACATGGCGGTGCATCCGCACACTTTTCCTTACCGCGGCCAGAGTTTGCCGCAGCCTCTTCGGCATCATCATGAACGACTTGAAGGGGCGTGCCGTCCCGGAGTCAACTCGTTCGAGACTGAAGTTCAGCCTGGAACTATTCCAACCGGAGAGTTCAATGCTGAGATGTTGGTGCCAGAAAACAAAGTGACTTCGCCGGAAGTGACTTCACCAGAAGTGACTTCACCGGAAGTGACTTCAGATGCACCTAGAACACAGCGGCAGCGCGAGCCCTCAGCAAAGGCGCTTGAGGCAATCGCAACCTACAACATAGCACAGACTGAAAATGAAGACGAGCCAGATCCTCAAACCTATGAAGAGGCGATGAATAGTTATGATGCTGATCTCTGGGCCAAAGGCATGGAGAAAGAGTTAGAAAACTTTCGAAAACACAAAACTTTGAAGGTTGTCAAGGCTGAGACTTGGATGAAAATTTTCAAGGCGAAGCTGGTCTTCAAAAGAAAAAGGAATGGTGAGCGCAAAGTGCGCTGCGTGGTGCAGGCATTTAAGAAAATGTTTAAGCAAGGAGTTGACTTCGAGCAATCATATGCTGGAACAACTCGTTGGAGTTCAGTAATTTTAGTCACCATTCTTGCTGTGTTTCATGACTTGTCTCTGTATTTAATTGACATTGCTGCTTTCTTTTTGCACGGAAGACTAGCTGAGAATGAGAAAATCTACATGGAGGAGCTCCCTGGTCAAGGCCTCCCATCTGGCTACATCAACCAAGTGGTTGGAAGCCTCTACGGCCATCCGGTTTCGGCCTTCAGAGCAAAGACGAAGCTTCATGCGAACCTGACCCGCGATGGACTCTTCGTCCAGTCAAAGTACGACAGCTGCCTCTACATTCTCAAACACGAGACTGAGAAATTTTGGCTACCGGTGCATGTTGATGACATGACGTGTACTGGCACTCCAGGCGGCTTGGCGATTACTCTGGCAAGGCTTCGTGAAGTTTTCGAGATCACGGTGGAAGAAAACCCAAAGGTCATTCTTGGAGTACAGATTGAGCGTGATCGTGCCAAGCGAACGGCCAAGCTGCACCAAGGAGACTACATCAGGAAGATCCTGAAGAAGTATGGCATGGAGAATTGCAACGTTCGCGACACTCCAACTGAGGCAAACTTCACAAGTCAAGTGCAGCGAGAAATTCAACGCAACCCGGAGCGAAGACCTCTTGGTATGGAGGACGAGTACCAGTCGTTGCTGGGCAGCATCATGTACACGATGCACACCAGAAAGGATCTTGGCTTCTTGATTGGTCTAGGGGCGCGGTTCATGCACTGTGCTGGGCCAGTTCAAATGGGTTGGCTGAAGCGTGGATTGCGCTATTTGGCGCATTTTCCCGAGAAAGGCTTGATGATCATTCCAGGTAAGAAGTTGTATCTTCACGGCGCCTCCGATGCTGATTGGGGTGGTGAAAATACATCTATGAAGTCTACGACTGGTGCTTATTTGGCGCTCGGTGACTTTGGCGTGGTATGGAGCTGCAGCAAACTTCAGCGCAAAGTGGCAGACTCAAGCACGGCGGCTGAGACTTACGCACTTCACGAGACGGTGAAGAGCGTCATCGAAGTTCATGGCAAGTTGGCAGAGATGGGCGTGCAAGTGGAGTTGCCAATCAAGTTAATGCAAGATAATGCTGCTGTCATTCGCATGAGTGAGGTAATGATGGCTCACGGAGGAACGAAACATATTCGTATTCCTCAATCATTCATTCATGAGGAAGTTCTCTCGGGTCTCATCAAATGTTGCAAGGTGTCTTCCGAAGAGCAGGGTGCGGATTCCTACACGAAGGCTACGTCTCGGATCAAGTTCAAGAAAGACATGCCTAAGAGCATGGGGCCTCAGCCTGGATGGGAGTGATGTTCTACGCAGTTCACATCAGGGGCGTGTCAGCTTATTTTAGATATGAAGCTGTGGATATGATCTGCTAGAAATGATATGATTGTTGTGTTGTTATATTTATATTGATAGATGTTTATACTTACATGCATACATACATAGTCTTGACGTCAAAGAGGTCAAGACTAAAATACAAACAATGACACATGCGTAAAGACATTTTTACGGTATGCGTCTATGATTCACAGGGGTACCAATTCTGGGATTGAGTGAAGGAATTTCTTCTAGAATTGGTACGTGGCTATGGTGTGTGGTCGCGACATGGTCGCGACGTGGTTCTTTGTGATTCTATTCTAATTTAGTTGTTTCTTCTTAATAAATTCATAAATTCTCTGATTATACACATCCTCTGTGCTGCTGGCACATTAAAGCTTTTAAAGTAACGTGTCAATTCGCTGACAGGTTATGAGCCTAAGCTTGGTGTTATAATTAGAAAGAAAAAAAGTCTTCTTTTGCAACAAGATCAACACTGCCCTTCATGTCTGGTCGAGGAAGACTAGTAACAATGAAGCGTGGTCATATCATTGCAAAGGACTTGAAAGCTGTGGAGGGAATGGTGCCACAACTCAAGAAAGGCTATGTCAAATGGTCCAATGGAATGAAGGATGCTGCACATTGCATGTCGTGGTCGGAAGCCCTCATGGACATTACACAAGACTATGATCTGGAGAATGAAGATGATGGCGATGAGATGAATCGCACAGTGGCATGGTTGGTATTGACCCGAACCACTGAAGGTTTCGAAGACCTAATAGAAGAAGAAGTGCAGTCAGGAAAAAAGGATTTCACAGCTGTTTTTAAAATTATCCACCATGAATTCAATAGGGTAACAACTTCAAATTTGAATGCATTGAACAAAGAGTTGTTCAATGCCAAGATGGATGGCACAGATCTTAGCGTGCGCGCTTTCGCTGCCGACCTCCTGAGAAAATCAAACAAGATTGAAGAGATAGCTCCAGGCAATGGGTTTACAGACCTCCAGTTGCTTACCATCTTCATGGAAGGACTTCCAATGGAGTACAAGGAGTTGGTGCAACATCTCCGATTCAGGAAAGTTAACTCATTGAAGTCAGCTGTCGATCAAGCAAGAGACTTTGCTGTTGCTAATCACCTTGAGAATGAAGCAGGCATCAGTCTTTCAAGCACTGCACCTCGAAAGGTGCAGCAAGTATTCTCTATGACTGATGGAACTGGAGGTGCAAAAGATGAATGCAGAAACTATAAGGCAGGTCATTGCAGATTTGGCAAAAGGTGCAGGTTCAAGCACGTTGGCCAACCAGCAAAGATCATTAAACGGCCTTCAGGGAGTGCACCTTCTGCAGGTGCAGATCCCAAGGTGAAGTTCGATGGTGAATGCTTTCATTGTGGAAAGAAAGGACATCGTCAAAGTGATTGCTATCGTAAGAAGAGAGAAGATCTTGAAGCTAGTGATCTAAAGGATCAACAAGATGAACAACTCTATGCAGTCACTAAGCATTCTCACCACAGTAAGAAAGTTCATTCTGGATCAGATTCAGAAGAAGAAGTCTTTTCAATCTCCAATGGAGGGGCAGCCATTTCGCACCGTGATCGTCTCTATATGCTATGCAATGATGATGAGACATCAATGGGTGCAGATGAAATTCAAAGTGAAAATTTGACTGGTTTTGATGAAATTGTCAATAATGCACCTTCATTTGCACGATTCTTTGAGGTGCAAAATGAAACTTTGAGTAATGATTATGAAACTGTTGATGAAGATTCTGAATTTGATGATGATGCACCTTCAAGTATGAATGCTGATGCGCTTTTGTTGGATGGTGCACCTTCTGCGACTCTTGCACCTTCAAGAATTGCAAAAAATGCACTTTTATCGAAAGGTGCACCTTTTGGCGAGGAATTTTCTATGGTTTCCAGCAGCGACCAGTATTTGTCGCGCATTGAACACCTGTTCATGCTGTCTGAGCGCTCAGTCGATACAGATGAGGTGCAGGATCAAAATTTTGATAATTCTTCTGGAATTCGCACTTCAAGTCGCCTGCAGGCCAAAGCATGGCAAGAAATGAAAATGCCCGATAGTGCACCGAAATCTGTGCAAAATTCTACACCTGATAGCTCGATTGATTTGACTAGTTCACCTAGTAATGATGAAGAGTCTTCTAGCGAAGTTAGCGATGATTTTCCAACTTTGGAACCTAGGCATGAGGACCATTCTGGTCTATATAATGCGTGGGTTGGCTCTTATGGGCCCTTTGCAGCCCATAGTTCTGCACCTTTTGCAGCAGCCCATGATTCAGCAACCTCAATTACTGCACCTTTGGCAGCCCATAATTTTGCAACTTCTGCAACTCAAGATTCCGCATCTTCAACTTCTGCACCTTTGGCAACCCACGATTCGAGCTGTGCGACGGCGGGCGTTCCCTCTTCAAGAAAAGTTTCGCAGAAGACAGGCAAGATCTCCGGTGAGGTGCTGGCTCAGGTGAGCCGCATTGGCAAGAAGTACGGCAAGAGCGTTCTGCAAGGCTACATGGTGCTCGATTCCGCTTCCACTGTCTTCGCCACCAATGACAGGCTCAATCTATTGCCCAAGACCATCGTGACTGAGAAGATTGCAGTCGACACTGGCAATGGCGAGCTAGTGGTGCAAGAGTGGGGTGCAACTTACGTCAAGGTGCAGTCTACAGGTATCATATTATATATAGAGAAATGCTTAGTACTAAAAAAGATAAAAATACCTTTGATCTTACCTGAATCATATTTTGATGTTATCGGTTGTACAATCTCTTGTAAAGGGGGGGTTAGAACTATTTCTCATGATGGCAAAGTCATCATCAGGGCGGAGCTCAGAAATAAGTTATATAGGGCTAAGATTGACTTTAGAGTAGGAAAAAATAAGCCTAAGGCTTTCATAAAAGGAGACTCAATGGTGCGATGTCAAAATTACTTTTGTGAGCTTCAGCATCACCATCCTTTGCACACCCTAGAGGGAGCACCTGGAAAGCTTTGGAAGCTCAAAGAAGGGGATGCAGCTTTGCACCTTTCCTTTGCCGCGGGCAATGAAACCACTTTCGCTAGTCAACTTCTACTGGCTCACAAGATGTTTGCGCACCTCAACTTCAAATATGTTCGAAAGGCTCTAGGACTTTCGGAAACAGGTGCAAACCCAGTGTGCAACACTTGCAGTATGGTGAAGCTGAAACAAAGCAAACTACCTAGAGTAACGACGAAGCGTTCGACGCGTCCTCTTCATCGACTTTACCTAGATATCTTCTTTTCTGCTGATGCTTTGAAACCTTGGCAAATTGTTGTTGATGACTTCTCCAGATATTCTTGGGTGCAACAGATTGGCAGCAAAGATCAGGCGCTGGTTTTTTTTAAGCGCTTGGTCGAGTTTTTGGAGAAGGACAAACATCCGTGGACGGTGGCCATCGTGCGAACTGACGCCGAGCCTGTGTACAACAGCCACGCTTGGGTGGACTACTGCAGTTCACCAGGCAGCGTCAAACAACACGAAGTCAGCGCGCCATACAAACACGGTCAAAATGGAGTCCCGGAGCGCTCGATTGGCATTCTTGGCCTCAACGCAAAGGCGATGATGGTGGAAGGAGGCGCACCTAATACTGACTTTCAGTACGCGATTTACTTCTCGTGCTTCTGCAAAAATAACGCACCCACCAAGTCAAATCGTCAATGGCTGAGTCCAATGGCGATGTTCGAGTGCAATGATGAGCTCAAAGTCTCTTCAAGAGTTTTCAAAGCTGTGCTTTTCTGTTTGGTGCATGTTTACCTTTACAAAGAAGAGCGTCGGAAACATGAACAGCGCTCCTATGCTGCTATGTTTCTCGGAGTAGATCCTTCGCATGGCTCCTTCTTGGTGAAATGTCTGCAGAGTGGTCGTTTGTACCACGCTTCGGACATGGCGGTGCATCCGCACACTTTTCCTTACCGCGGCCAGAGTTTGCCGCAGCCTCTTCGGCATCATCATGAACGACTTGAAGGGGCGTGCCGTCCCGGAGTCAACTCGTTCGAGACTGAAGTTCAGCCTGGAACTATTCCAACCGGAGAGTTCAATGCTGAGATGTTGGTGCCAGAAAACAAAGTGACTTCGCCGGAAGTGACTTCACCAGAAGTGACTTCACCGGAAGTGACTTCAGATGCACCTAGAACACAGCGGCAGCGCGAGCCCTCAGCAAAGGCGCTTGAGGCAATCGCAACCTACAACATAGCACAGACTGAAAATGAAGACGAGCCAGATCCTCAAACCTATGAAGAGGCGATGAATAGTTATGATGCTGATCTCTGGGCCAAAGGCATGGAGAAAGAGTTAGAAAACTTTCGAAAACACAAAACTTTGAAGGTTGTCAAGGCTGAGACTTGGATGAAAATTTTCAAGGCGAAGCTGGTCTTCAAAAGAAAAAGGAATGGTGAGCGCAAAGTGCGCTGCGTGGTGCAGGCATTTAAGAAAATGTTTAAGCAAGGAGTTGACTTCGAGCAATCATATGCTGGAACAACTCGTTGGAGTTCAGTAATTTTAGTCACCATTCTTGCTGTGTTTCATGACTTGTCTCTGTATTTAATTGACATTGCTGCTTTCTTTTTGCACGGAAGACTAGCTGAGAATGAGAAAATCTACATGGAGGAGCTCCCTGGTCAAGGCCTCCCATCTGGCTACATCAACCAAGTGGTTGGAAGCCTCTACGGCCATCCGGTTTCGGCCTTCAGAGCAAAGACGAAGCTTCATGCGAACCTGACCCGCGATGGACTCTTCGTCCAGTCAAAGTACGACAGCTGCCTCTACATTCTCAAACACGAGACTGAGAAATTTTGGCTACCGGTGCATGTTGATGACATGACGTGTACTGGCACTCCAGGCGGCTTGGCGATTACTCTGGCAAGGCTTCGTGAAGTTTTCGAGATCACGGTGGAAGAAAACCCAAAGGTCATTCTTGGAGTACAGATTGAGCGTGATCGTGCCAAGCGAACGGCCAAGCTGCACCAAGGAGACTACATCAGGAAGATCCTGAAGAAGTATGGCATGGAGAATTGCAACGTTCGCGACACTCCAACTGAGGCAAACTTCACAAGTCAAGTGCAGCGAGAAATTCAACGCAACCCGGAGCGAAGACCTCTTGGTATGGAGGACGAGTACCAGTCGTTGCTGGGCAGCATCATGTACACGATGCACACCAGAAAGGATCTTGGCTTCTTGATTGGTCTAGGGGCGCGGTTCATGCACTGTGCTGGGCCAGTTCAAATGGGTTGGCTGAAGCGTGGATTGCGCTATTTGGCGCATTTTCCCGAGAAAGGCTTGATGATCATTCCAGGTAAGAAGTTGTATCTTCACGGCGCCTCCGATGCTGATTGGGGTGGTGAAAATACATCTATGAAGTCTACGACTGGTGCTTATTTGGCGCTCGGTGACTTTGGCGTGGTATGGAGCTGCAGCAAACTTCAGCGCAAAGTGGCAGACTCAAGCACGGCGGCTGAGACTTACGCACTTCACGAGACGGTGAAGAGCGTCATCGAAGTTCATGGCAAGTTGGCAGAGATGGGCGTGCAAGTGGAGTTGCCAATCAAGTTAATGCAAGATAATGCTGCTGTCATTCGCATGAGTGAGGTAATGATGGCTCACGGAGGAACGAAACATATTCGTATTCCTCAATCATTCATTCATGAGGAAGTTCTCTCGGGTCTCATCAAATGTTGCAAGGTGTCTTCCGAAGAGCAGGGTGCGGATTCCTACACGAAGGCTACGTCTCGGATCAAGTTCAAGAAAGACATGCCTAAGAGCATGGGGCCTCAGCCTGGATGGGAGTGATGTTCTACGCAGTTCACATCAGGGGCGTGTCAGCTTATTTTAGATATGAAGCTGTGGATATGATCTGCTAGAAATGATATGATTGTTGTGTTGTTATATTTATATTGATAGATGTTTATACTTACATGCATACATACATAGTCTTGACGTCAAAGAGGTCAAGACTAAAATACAAACAATGACACATGCGTAAAGACATTTTTACGGTATGCGTCTATGATTCACAGGGGTACCAATTCTGGGATTGAGTGAAGGAATTTCTTCTAGAATTGGTACGTGGCTATGGTGTGTGGTCGCGACATGGTCGCGACGTGGTTCTTTGTGATTCTATTCTAATTTAGTTGTTTCTTCTTAATAAATTCATAAATTCTCTGATTATACACATCCTCTGTGCTGCTGGCACATTAAAGCTTTTAAAGTAACGTGTCAATTCGCTGACAGGTTATGAGCCTAAGCTTGGTGTTATAATTAGAAAGAAAAAAAGTCTTCTTTTGCAACAAGATCAACACTGCCCTTCATGTCTGGTCGAGGAAGACTAGTAACAATGAAGCGTGGTCATATCATTGCAAAGGACTTGAAAGCTGTGGAGGGAATGGTGCCACAACTCAAGAAAGGCTATGTCAAATGGTCCAATGGAATGAAGGATGCTGCACATTGCATGTCGTGGTCGGAAGCCCTCATGGACATTACACAAGACTATGATCTGGAGAATGAAGATGATGGCGATGAGATGAATCGCACAGTGGCATGGTTGGTATTGACCCGAACCACTGAAGGTTTCGAAGACCTAATAGAAGAAGAAGTGCAGTCAGGAAAAAAGGATTTCACAGCTGTTTTTAAAATTATCCACCATGAATTCAATAGGGTAACAACTTCAAATTTGAATGCATTGAACAAAGAGTTGTTCAATGCCAAGATGGATGGCACAGATCTTAGCGTGCGCGCTTTCGCTGCCGACCTCCTGAGAAAATCAAACAAGATTGAAGAGATAGCTCCAGGCAATGGGTTTACAGACCTCCAGTTGCTTACCATCTTCATGGAAGGACTTCCAATGGAGTACAAGGAGTTGGTGCAACATCTCCGATTCAGGAAAGTTAACTCATTGAAGTCAGCTGTCGATCAAGCAAGAGACTTTGCTGTTGCTAATCACCTTGAGAATGAAGCAGGCATCAGTCTTTCAAGCACTGCACCTCGAAAGGTGCAGCAAGTATTCTCTATGACTGATGGAACTGGAGGTGCAAAAGATGAATGCAGAAACTATAAGGCAGGTCATTGCAGATTTGGCAAAAGGTGCAGGTTCAAGCACGTTGGCCAACCAGCAAAGATCATTAAACGGCCTTCAGGGAGTGCACCTTCTGCAGGTGCAGATCCCAAGGTGAAGTTCGATGGTGAATGCTTTCATTGTGGAAAGAAAGGACATCGTCAAAGTGATTGCTATCGTAAGAAGAGAGAAGATCTTGAAGCTAGTGATCTAAAGGATCAACAAGATGAACAACTCTATGCAGTCACTAAGCATTCTCACCACAGTAAGAAAGTTCATTCTGGATCAGATTCAGAAGAAGAAGTCTTTTCAATCTCCAATGGAGGGGCAGCCATTTCGCACCGTGATCGTCTCTATATGCTATGCAATGATGATGAGACATCAATGGGTGCAGATGAAATTCAAAGTGAAAATTTGACTGGTTTTGATGAAATTGTCAATAATGCACCTTCATTTGCACGATTCTTTGAGGTGCAAAATGAAACTTTGAGTAATGATTATGAAACTGTTGATGAAGATTCTGAATTTGATGATGATGCACCTTCAAGTATGAATGCTGATGCGCTTTTGTTGGATGGTGCACCTTCTGCGACTCTTGCACCTTCAAGAATTGCAAAAAATGCACTTTTATCGAAAGGTGCACCTTTTGGCGAGGAATTTTCTATGGTTTCCAGCAGCGACCAGTATTTGTCGCGCATTGAACACCTGTTCATGCTGTCTGAGCGCTCAGTCGATACAGATGAGGTGCAGGATCAAAATTTTGATAATTCTTCTGGAATTCGCACTTCAAGTCGCCTGCAGGCCAAAGCATGGCAAGAAATGAAAATGCCCGATAGTGCACCGAAATCTGTGCAAAATTCTACACCTGATAGCTCGATTGATTTGACTAGTTCACCTAGTAATGATGAAGAGTCTTCTAGCGAAGTTAGCGATGATTTTCCAACTTTGGAACCTAGGCATGAGGACCATTCTGGTCTGTATAATGCGTGGGTTGGCTCTTATGGGCCCTTTGCAGCCCATAGGTCTGCACCTTTTGCAGCCCATGATTCAGCAACTTCAACTACTGCACCTTTGGCAGCCCATAATTTTGCAACTTTTGCAGCTCATGATTCCGCACCTTCAACTTCTGCACCTTTGGCAACCCACGATTCGAGCTGTGCGACGGCGGGCGTTCCCTCTTCAAGAAAAGTTTCGCAGAAGACAGGCAAGATCTCCGGTGAGGTGCTAGCTCAGGTGAGCCGCATTGGCAAGAAGTACGGCAAGAGCGTTCTGCAAGGCTACATGGTGCTCGATTCCGCTTCCACTGTCTTCGCCACCAATGACAAGCTCAATCTATTGCCCAAGACCA
>Ga0209229_10000924_pt1 | contig 12123 bp, 8 predicted proteins | sample SanBayMetagenome_FD_187466 | JGI IMG/M metagenome (GOLD analysis project Ga0209229, IMG submission 187466) | Freshwater and sediment microbial communities from dead zone in Sandusky Bay, Ohio, USA (SPAdes) (version 2) | ecosystem: Environmental > Aquatic > Freshwater > Lentic > Sediment | place... | reverse complement strand
TCCAAAACTCAAATTTGAGAGCCAAGATTCAACATATGGTCTACAAATTCACATAACGAACAGGACAATACTTTTCCAAGATCCACAGCCATGGCGATTACACTAGGCTATTTTAACTTTTTTTTTGTTTTTTTTTGTTTCAAAGGCAAATTCGAAATGTCTCGAGAATTTCCTTCAAATTTTTGAAAATAGACGTCTTAAGCAACCATAAATTTAGGGAAAAAATTCAAAATCGCTAACAAAAAAAATTACATCAAAAAAGTCAGAAAAATGAGAAAATGTAAAATTTAAATCAAATTTTTTGAAAATGTTAATGACAAAGCATTGAAATTTTGGAAAATTTAGAAATTTGAAGAAATGAAACGAAAAACGCGGTATTGAAAAGAGTTTCATGTAAGGCAAAACATTAAACTCTCAAAGAATTTTGAAAAATATGACAAAATATTTTCGAAAACTATACTGACCCTCAAAGTGTTAAATGTTAAATCATTTTTTCGTCCCTTTCAATTAAGGAGCACTCTTTCTCCCCCCAATAACGTTCCGTTTGAAAACATCATTTTGATCATTCCCAACCATGCCATTTGTAAAGTGGAAACTTCGAATCAATCAATTCGAAGAAATTGGAGAAAAACATTAACGCAAATGAACTTAATTTCAACAGAATTTTCACCTCCAACGGCCCCAATGCCTTGTTCAAAAAGATGTCCTTGTCATCACGTTCATGCGGATCCTTGCGGCCAAAGCGAGCCTTGACCAAGCGAGCAATCGTAAAGCCCGTGAAGTGAAACTGGCAAACGAAGACTTTCGAGTTCGGATACTTCTTGACCTCCGACTTCGGTTTCTTCTGCTTTTCGTCAGGCGGGGACAGGCAGGTCAGCAGTATCTGAAACTCCTTCGTTTCCTTGACTTCGAAACGGACCCTTTCCAATTTCTTCGGTTTCTCCTCCATCGTGCAGACCTGTTCAGACGATAGAGTGCAAAATTGCTGAATTTGAACTGACTTAGGTTGGCTCTTTGGTTACCATCGAAGAATTTTCAGGAAAAAAACTTGACAAAAAATATTTTTTTGACTCCAGTTGAAACATATTCCGGACGTTCTTACCAATTCACCCCAGTCCACTCTCTTTTATTTGCTTCATTTCATTTTCGCCCCATTTACAGTCGATTTGAAAAAAATTGAAGCATCTAATCATAAACTGGAACGTTCGGTCGATAAATTGGAATTCTTGCATTCTTTGATAGCTGAGGGAAAGGAAAAAGAGAAAGTTTGAAGCTATCACCACTTTAATAGGCTGTTCCATCGTGACCGGAAAAACCTCCGTCAACTTTCACTAACACCGTCCCAAAACAGTTCAAGATAATACGCGTCATGCAAGACCTGACATATCCCTTCAAAGATGGGTTATTTCACTCACATGATTTTCAATCTGTCTTTGGATGTAAATTTCAAATACAGAGACTGAAAATCATGTAAGCAAAATAAAAAATAACGTGATAGCCCGGACATACAAAATGCAATAGCCTGGACATACAAAACGCGATAGCCTGGATATATGAAATGCGATAGACCGGAACTACGTCACAAAAATCCCAAACGGGATAGCCCGGACATATGAAACGCGATAGCCCGGACATACGAAACGCAATAGCCTGGACATACGAAATGCAATAGCCCGGCACTACGTCACAAAAATTCCAAATGCAATAGCCCGCACATACGAAATGCGATAGCCCGGAAATACAAAACGCGATAGCCCCGACATACAAAACGCGATAGCCTGGACATACATAACGCTACAGCCTGGACATACAAAACGGGATAGCCCGGACATACAAAACGCTATAGCCCAGCACTACGTCACAAAAATCTGAAATGCGATAGTCCAGATATACGAAATGCGATAGCCCAGACATACGAAATGCGATAGCCCAGAAATACGAAAGGCAATAGCCCGGACATACAAAACGCGATAGCTCGGCACTACATCACAAAAATCCCTAATGCGATAGCCCAGATATACAAAACGCGATAGCCCGGCACTACGTCACAAAAACCCTAAATGCAATAGCCCGGACATATGAAACACAATAGCCCGGTACTATGTCACAAAAATCCCCAATGGGATAGCCTGGACATACGAAACGCGATAGCCCGGCACTACATCACAAAAATCCCAAATGCAATAGCCCGGACATACAAAACGCAACGGCCCGGCACTACGTCACAAAAATCCAGAAAAAAATGTTGTTGTCTGGGCTATCACATTTTCGTATATCTGGGCTATCGCGTTTTGTATGTCTGGGCTATGGGGCCAATGTCAAGAATATGGTACAAACGCCGATTTTCAAAATTTTTTCAGGATTGACACTAGACCATGGTCGGATGTCAAAAATGTTTTCAAAACTTTTGGGTCGCAATTATTTCCGGAGTTACAGGTGATCAAAGTTGAGACAATCCCTATATAACATATAGGACTATAATGGCATACGTTAAGTACAAAAATATAAAAAAAAAACTAATTAGCCTAACCTTTCCTAACCTAACCCATCATAACCTAACCCGACCTAACCTAACTCATCATAACCTAACTCATCCTAACCTAACCCGTCCTAACTTAACCTATCCTATCCTAACCAAACCTTTCCTAACCTAACCTTTCCTAACTTGTGTGGTTGAAATACTCCATAAATAATGAAATAAACTCACAAAAGAGTTGAGTTGCACCTTTCAGAAATAAACATTTCAACAGTGATTTGAGGCGGCTTATGAGGGCTGAGGCGCCGCCTCAAATCACTGTTGAAATGTTTATTTCTGAAAGGCGCAACAGAACATTCATTCTGCAATCTGTGTATATTGCGTATATTGCCTAACGGCTAGTCACCCTCCGCGCGACGAAGCCTATACGTTATATAGAGATTTTGTCAACTTTGATCGCCTGTAAGTCCGGAAATAATTGCGACCCAAAAGTTTTGAAAATATTTTTGAGTTCCTACCATGGTCCAGTGTCAACCATGAAAAAATTTTGAAAATCGGCGTTTGTACCATATTCTTGACTTTAGCCGGCTATGGTATTAACTTCCCAGCACATCAGAATAAAAGGGAAAGAGATAGCCCGGACATTCAAACAAGACAAAAAAGCTAGACCGTAACGCTCGTACAGCCCAGCTATCGCGTTTCGTACGTCCGGGCTATCACCACAAAACTTCAGGCAAAAATCCCAACTAGCAAAATTAAAAAAAAAAAACATCGCAAAATTACAAGGGAATGCGAGCAAACGTAGGAGTAAAAACATCGCAAATCACTATGAGATTTTGCCACTGTTGCACTGGAGAATATCGGCTAAGAGCGTTACCCTGAGACAAGTATAACCCTTATTCGAAGGGAATTAGAAAAAAATTGACAAAAATTGACATAAATTGATTAAAAAATTTATGAAAAAGATTTGACAAAACTTTTTGGACTCGTCAAGTCATTGCGAGTGCAGACGCCCTACATGTAAGGCAACTGGAGTTCTGGCCCCACAATGCGCCATGAGTCGGGGCTAGAAGTTCCCTGAATAAAGGAATGGGGCCGAAACTCCAGAATCGCGTGAGACTTTGCGCCCCAAAACCTATACTGTATGTTTAGAGGGACCTCTCCTCCCTCCCTTCTCCCTGCAACTTTCAGCCCCGACTCATGGTGCAGAGTTTCCTTACCTATTAGTCTGTGTTCCGTGGAGTAAACGTACCAGAAAAACATCGCAAATCACGATGAGATTTCGCCACTGTTGCACTGAAGGAAGTCGGCTAAAAGCGTCAAGTATAACCCTTCTTCGAAGGGAATTTTCGACTCCAATCTAAAAATCAAAAATGTTTCCCATCTTCAAAAAACGACTAAAAACCAATCTAAAAGCTAAAAATGTTTCCCATCTTCAAAAACTTGCTTGAAACAGTATTCCCGCATTAAAAAAAAAACTAAAAAGGTCTCTATTTTTTGTTCTCAGATTAGTACTTCGAATTTACTTCGAATGAGGTCTATTCAGTTTTCACAGAATTAGTCGAAAATGGTCTCATTTGAAAGAGGAGCCCAAAATAATGGGAAAACCAGGAGGGCTTTTTTATTCCTGCCATAGTTCGGGAGAAATGAGCCTCGGAAAATTCAAATTTTCAATAGGTGACGTCATTTGTGAGTTTAAGTCGGGTGCTAAAAATGATCATATTTCTTGAACCAATGAGATTTCGACCTCAAAATTCAGGCTCTCCCAGTGAAATTTATCCCCCTTTCGATTAACACCACTTCCGACTCATTTCGTGATGGGTCGAAAATTGCCCATAGAAACGATAGTCGATGGGATTCTCCATAGGCCCTACGGGAAATCCCTGTAGACGAGACTTTTCGAACCCCTTTTCCGTCGATTTCTCGACGACGCGTGCACCAACAAAGCTGCCCTCCGAGTTATGGCCATAAACAAACAAGACCTTTCGATTTAAAATTTTACTAAAGAGTCGCGGATTGATGGGCTTGACGCATGCTCTGTGGTACCAAGCTCCACAGGATTCCGTCGATTTCAGGGTAAATTTAATTTTTTGTGTCGAGCGGCGTAGCGTTGCGGCCAAGAGGGTCGAGCAGCGCGGCGCCGTCGCCGCTAAAAATCTGGAGCGGCGACGGCGCAGAGCGCCGCGGCCGCAACTTCGATCCCTAAGTCTCTAACCTAACCCATCCTAACCTGACCTAAGCTATCCTAACTAAAAATTTGTACGATTTCAGATGCAAACCTAGCCTAACCTAACCTGGCCTAATGTAGCCTAACGTAGGGGCTAGTGTAGACACTGCATGATTTCGTTTTAGTGGTTACATCTAGGGCGTTCCCTGGGGTTCACCCTTTGCAAGAATAGGAGTAAAATTTGAAGGTTGGTGAAACTATCGGGCAGGTGGCGAACCCCAAGGTACGTTTTTGAGGAAACCAAGATGTAACCACTAAAACGAAATCGGGCAGACTAGAGTCGAAAAAATTGCAAGAAACAAGCTCAAATTGGGTGTAAAAACTACAGAAATTAAGTAAGTCTGACGCAGTGGGGTGAACTGTAAAGAATAACCAAAATGGGTTTTCCGAAAATGCTTTCCCCAAGTAAACGCTACGTAAGCATTAAATTAAGAAAATGACTAAAACAAATCAAACAAGAAAAAAAAAATAACGAAGGAATAAACAAAAAACTAAAAAAGTACTATAAAATAAGCCCCCACCTTGAGTATGTTTGGGTGCTCAATCTCAACCCTCTCCAGAACGACTTCTTGAACCCCGAAATTCGAAATGACAAACGGGATCGCCTTTTTCTCGCTCTTCTGGTCGGGAGGGACATAGCCGAAGTCAAGGTCTACGTCGATGTGGACCCCGCCCTTGGACTGCAGTCGCTGGCCGAGCCTGACCCGCCCGTCCTTGGTGTTGCTGAAGGCCTCGAGGGGCGGGACGTAAGGCATGAGCTTCTCGGGTAGGAGGTGGCGCACGGTGATCACCCGGAAGTTCAGGTGATCATTGTCCGTTCTGATCACGTGAACCTGAAACCAGTGGAGTGAGAAAAATTATTATTTACTTCTCACTTCTAACTTATTCATTTCTATAAAATTAATTATCTTTTTGCTCGCCTTAAATCGTTTTCAGTCCATACCATTGAAACAAATCAAACAATTCTTATGAATTTTGGCTTTTGCTTTTTAGACTTTTGGCATGAGAAAGAACTGTCTTCATTCAATAACTGACATACTTGTGATGAACCTGTAACAATTTTTATCCACGTTTTCCTTGCCTACAATCGTTTTCTGGGGTAACCAGGGAAACAACTTCACAACTTTTGGTTTTGGCCTATTTCACTTTCGATAAATTTCAAATTTCGAAGGACTACTTTTTCCTGCATGAGAAATTGAGAATGAACTGTTTTTCCATACACCATCCTTGGTCTACGCCCTACTTTTGTGATGAGCTACTTACAAAATATTTTTAATTCACATACATAAGTTCCTTGTATTCACTTTTTTATTATTTGAGAGTTGAGACGCTTCCTGGGACTATCACTGAAGCAATTGATAGGACTTCCGGTTTTTTTTTCTTTTCTTTTGCAAGTTTCAAAGAATGGTTTTGACTTTCGGTCAACTCTAAGTACAAGAGGAGAGAAACTTTACTAAAAAAATTATTTGTCGAATATTTTTCCCCCATTTCGGAAAATGTTTTATGAGGCAGTAACATGATTCGTCAGCATTATGCTACACTCTTGATTCAAGCGAGTCATAAACAAAAAAACTCTTCAGAAACGTAAAAACTGGAAACCAAATATGCTACAAATTGAACTTTCTTATTCATGACTCCACTAAAAATATTTTTAAAAAAAAGAGCACTCACGCTCAACTTGTCACCCTTTTCGACGCGACGAGAGGTGAGGACCTGAGAAATATCAAAACTGGCCCTCGTCGTCTCATTTCCGTCCCACTGCCAAATCGCACAGTTGCTGATACTGTTCACAGAGTTCACGGAACCGCTCTGTTCCTTGGACTGATACGGTTCAAAGTTCTCCACCGCCAGGTCTTCGCCGTCCCAGTATGTCGTCACTTTGAGCAAATCACCTAAAAGCGAGCGGAGAAAAAAATCAAGAAACATTTAATAAAATAAAAAAACAAAAAAAGGAACAAAAAAGGTCTATGAGCCTCCATTTGACCTAATTTCGTGGATGAAAACAGGTTCATCAAGAACATCGTTGGCAATAACCAATTAACCATACAATTTCCGTCAAATTATTTCACTTTCCAGAAAGTAAATTTAAATCGGCTCACATACATGATACATTTATTTTGAAAGTTCATGTAATCCAGAAACTTTTCAGAAATATTTGGGGGCATAAAAATCATCACCCCACAAATTTTACAAATGCAAAATTTTTGTCATTTTTTAACATCTCACACAAACTTGTGTGAAAAATGATTAGCACAATTGAATAGCATCAGCATTTTCCCTAATAAGAAAATAAAATTAAGCGAGATAAATGCATATCACCTTTTTTAGGGGTGAAAGGTGAGATGACCTTGAGCGTCGAAAACCGCAGCTCCAACCCGTCTTTCACGACCTCGATGTTCCCCATTTCACCTTCTCCGATCACACGGAACTCCTTGAGCGTCACGTTGAATCTATTTGTTTCCATGACCTTCATCTGATACGTCTCCGTCGAACCGGAAACTCTGTTTGGCCCGGGAGCAGTGACGTTGTCGGCTCTGGCAGAAAAAAATCCAGGAGGTGCGGCTCGGACTTCATGTTCGTCTGGTTCGTAACGGTTCCTGGGGCACTAGTCAAAACAGAAATCATTGAGAAGGCATTGTTTAAGTAAAGATTTAGAAAATACACCAGTCCAACACTTTTTCAATTTGAATTTTATATTTCAAACCAAAAAAATCTTAAGAAGCCTACTTTGTTTACTATATTTCAGAGTTTGCTACAAATCCAAAAATTATCTTCTAACTTGTACTTGTAAATTGCAATTCTTTTGATGAACTCTGTTGACGTTTTTCTGTCACCAATAACAAATGACTGTACGTAATTACTTCTCAAAAACAAACTTGAATGAATTGAATAATCATCGAAGAAAAATTTATCGGGATTGCAAAATAAATTCTTTGTGATGCCATGAAAATATGAAATATATTTGAAGAAAATCCGAGAAATTTCATAAGTATTCCGTAATTTCTCTCAACGCATTTGAAAACGCCCCTTCTATTCGTTAACTTGTTAGATTTTAATACGGAATTTTACTTATTACAATTTGAAATGCATCCAAACTGCAACAAACTTTGATCCTGGATCATGCTTCGGGTGACGGTTTTGATGCGATATTTGATAACTGATCGCTGGCTCTCCAAAAATAAGCCTGTATCATGATTCAAGAACTAGACTTTTTTTTTGCTGTTCGGAGTTTTCCCTCTTCAGAAATTTACTTTTCGCATAAGTCGCTTAGGACTTGGGGACCAATTTTCAAATAGAAAACGAAAATATTTCTGCGCCCTCCGAGTATGTAAGCAGCTAAGCAACTTGCCTTTCAAAGATTTCTTTTTTCCTTGCGACCAATGGACAAGACCAGGACAAAATAAAGAGCAGAAGGGCGCTAAAGCTTTAAGTCAAATTTATTGTTGTAGGGAATATGCCTTCCAAAATACTGACAGCGGCACCCTCGAGACTATCGTCATCCGAGTACTTAGAATCGTCCTGAAACCTTTCCTGCTCCGGCATGTCCCAACCGGAGCCCCCACCACCCTGTTCAACTGGACGCTGAACTTCGGGGATGTGCTGCGAAACGGGCCTCTCACGGTTGGCTCTGGAAACCGGCTCAGTCAGCCTGGTGGCAACAGGCGCCCGAGCTCCTCCGGCCCTGGTGTCGTCGTCGGCGTCGCTGTCGGAATTCGGATTCGTGTCTGAGTCCAGCGCACCCCTCTGCATCAACTCCTCGACGTCGCTATCGGAGATAACCGAGCCGTAGTCGGACCCATCGACGGACCCGTCGATGGACTGGATACCAGCTGTGGGTTTGGCGCTGCGACGAGACCTCCTCGACCGTCTGCGGGTCGAGTAGCGCACGGATGAGCTGGAAAAGGGGAGATTAAAATTTTAAATAAAAACTCAATGTGAGAATGAACAAAAGCTGTTGGGTACTTGGGTCGACTTCGGTGCATGCCGAATTCCAAAATATTTTTTCTTAGCATCTTCGGCACGTTTCGACGTCCACAACCATCATTAACGAACTACTAACTAGGACTCTAGGAGCGCGCTCGAATATGGATGAACCCATGAGAAAATATCAGAAGTCAGAACCAAAAAAAATGGAATGATTAGTAAATCAGGAATTCACTTTTTTTATGTGGGTAATATGTTCTACAAATGCCTGAACGATTGCCGACTTCGGAACAAAATAAAAATGGAAAAATCTTTTGAAATGATGTTTTTGGCATGGTGGCGCTGCTGCCCATTATAAAAGTTACGAGTCCCGAGTTCCACGAGGTCGACCTGATGTGAGTCTGTGACTTCGTGAGTCCCGAGTGGCCGATTCCAAAATGAAATTAACTGGACTTAACACTCAACAACACTGCCTGGGACCAAGTCGGCTGAGTGTTTCTATAAATGACTGAAAGTCTGAAACACGAAGGTGAAAAAGTGAAACTCAGTACTGTATGAAAGTAAGTTGTATGACAACATTTACAACATTACAAGTATGAAACTAATAAATTTCAGTTCAAATTCGGTTTCTATTTTCACTTTTTCGGACAAAATTATGTACGAAATTAACTTCTAAAAATAGATATTTGAGTATTCCACATTACGGGGCGTCGCCGACTCTCCGTAGTTGAAGACTTCAAAGTCGTAAAGCATGATAAAGGCAGTCAGCTACTGTAGTACCATTGGGCATTGGCACTTGGCAGTGGCACGACTAACAGCCTGGCTCCGGAGTGCAAACTGAGTTTAATGGGGTGTATGCTGACGTCACGAAAATGGACTTGCTGCCTTTTTCCGAAGCTCTCACCGAGCAGACCGCACACCGCCGGTCTCGGACGGAAGCTTCTGAATCGGCGCCAATCGATTCGAAAGTGCTGAGCATTCAAAGTTCAAAAATTGACATCGATTCGGGAGTTTCCGGAGTTTGAAAAGCGGCGTCACTGGATGCCTGGATGGCGCCTTTACGGTCTGAATTTCAGGTGAAAAAATTCTTTCTGAATAAGAATGCCAAACAAACACACAAACCAAGTTTCAGCATCCAAACATGTTTGGTTTTCAAGGAATAAAATCCCGAAAATTGCCCATCATAGTATGGAAACACTTAATTTTATTCAAATACAGTAAATGAAATAATATTAAAAATTATCTCCTATTCCCATACAAATGAAGAAATGATGGACAATTTTCGGGTCTTTGGGATTTTACTTCTCTGGAACGAAACATGCTTGGAAGCTGAAATTTTGTTTGTGGAAATCTTTTGGCCTTCTCAAACCGTGAATTATTGTCACCTGAAATTTAGACCGGAAAGGCGTCATCCGGTGAGCGGTGACCCCGCTTTTCAAACTCCGATAGACTATTAAGACTCCTATATCGACGTTAATTTTCAAACGAAGGCTCTAAACTTTTAATCGGCGCCGATTCGGAAGCTCCTTTTATTTCGATGCTCCTATCCGGGATCTGGGGTCCCCGCCCGCAGTGCTGTGGCGCTTCCAGCTTCGCCGTGCTTGCGGTAGCCGGTAGTTCTGACGTTGTGGCACAGAACGACGGACGTAAAGGTGTCGATACTGTCGAAAACCCTGAACTAAAACGAAAGTTCCACCAGTCATCATTACACCATACCAGCAAGATTCATTAAAATTTAAGGTCAAAACAAGAAAAAGAGGGCACAGTCAAGTAGTGGCAGACAGCAGGTGTCGGCCAATCGCGGCATCGGCCATTGCAACCGATCCGAGTCGTCCAACTAGGTAAAACTCGACTTAACTCGTAAAAGGTAACTATTCATGCAATTCAACATTCAAGATTCAAACAACGCCAAAAACCGGATAACTCACTTTCCACTAATTCCAACTGAGCCGTTCCTTCCGCTGGCCGGCGAGGACGCTGATGCGGGCATGGGCCAATTAGTAGATCCAGTTAATCCAGAACTCACAAACTGGAAGACGGACTGTCCGCTCTTCGGTCCAGAGGACCGGAGCGGATGCGCAAGTTGGTTGAAAAAATTCATAGTTGCAACTTGGGGTTTGCACTTTGCACGGTGTCGGTGTCGCAGCAGCTCTTAGAAAGAATTCAAGACGAAGGCAGTTAGGATTTTTCGCTCGCGGGCTCTAGTGCTGGCAAAAATGCCGAAAGTCAAGGTCTGCCGAAATGCCGAAATAGCCGAAACTGCCGAAACTATGACAAAATTGCAGAAGCCTGCCGAAACTGCCGAAACCATGCCACATAAAAGTTTGCGTTGTGCCCAGAAAAAGTCACCTGGGAACGTTGAATATATCATTTTTGATGGTTTTTTGAAGAGATATTGCCTCACTCGCGTTTTTACACATTTTTAATTGCAAAAATAAAAAATTTAAAAAGTTTCGGCAGTTTCAGTCTGCCGAAATGCCGAAATCACCTTGTGCCGAAACTGCCGAAATGCCGAAACTTTTGCCAGCACTTCTCGCGGCTGCTCCGTGGGCTCGCCGCACGTGCAGACGGGTACGGGTTGGCCCCATTCATAAGAAGGGAAAAAATATTGATGGACGAAGGGTCGAAGGTACCTACGCATTGAATTTCCAAGCAGTGCCTGTACCAATATTACGCGCGCAAGCGTTAGCGCCCCGTAAACAATTGCACTCGACTGTACAATGGAGTAATGCAGCACGTGAAAAAAAATCACAAACACCATCTTTATTTAATTTTTTAGACATATCAGCTTTGCATCTGAGTGTCCCCATGATTCTCGCATTTTATACTCTAAATTTAGTATGGAAATGAAATGTTATTTCACTTCTTTTTTCAAATGGTTACGTGAAGAAAAACGGACCAAGCACGATATTCCGTAGACTTTGCATTTTAAGATCCCGCCATTCTATCAACGTCATTCGCTCATAACTATTACCTAGAAACGGGATAGATTCAGTATCTCCAGCAATCTGGAGACCTGGAGTTTACTCAATGAACGATGGGACCTTTTGACCATATGGCGAAAAAATTACCAATGACACAGTACGATCGATTGACTCAATACGTCTCAATTCCGGCAGCGCCGTAGAGTTAAATTTTCCAAATTCGAATGTTCCATACTCTGAAGCAAATACTTCTTTCATATTTTTTATAAGATTGTTAGATTGCCAAATTCATCGCAACATTCACAAGGAACTAAGAAATGTTTTACTAATTAAATATTGACTCCATAGAGAAGTCGAGCCCCTTTTTCTTATTGAATGAAATATAAAAATTGTAAAAATAAAAAATTGGAAATGCTGGGGATCCAGTGACTTTAATTTGAAAAATTGAAGTAATAAACAGGGATGTGGAGGCCGAAGGCCTACTTTTTAGGCCGGCCGAAGGCCTAAAAAAAGAGGCCTTCAAAGGCCTTCGGCCTTCAACCATCTCGGCCCTCAAGTTTTTTTTTTTTTTT
>Ga0209229_10000922_pt1 | contig 12153 bp, 9 predicted proteins | sample SanBayMetagenome_FD_187466 | JGI IMG/M metagenome (GOLD analysis project Ga0209229, IMG submission 187466) | Freshwater and sediment microbial communities from dead zone in Sandusky Bay, Ohio, USA (SPAdes) (version 2) | ecosystem: Environmental > Aquatic > Freshwater > Lentic > Sediment | place... | reverse complement strand
TTCGAAATTTAAGTGGAGATTCTTTTCAAACTGATGGTAAAGACATCATGCCAGACATCTTCAGGGTCTTGTCTCAAATGAAAGCCATTTGCCAGAAAGTCCATTCCGGCCAATGGAAGGGGTACACCGGCAAACCCATCAAGCACATTGTAAATATTGGAATAGGTGGTAGTGATTTAGGTCCCGTTATGGTTACTGAGGCTTTAAAACCATATTGGGTAGATGGTATACAGGTTCATTTTGTATCGAATGTTGATGGCACGCATATCGCTGAATGTCTGAAAGTTATAGAGGCTGACTCAACTTTATTTTTAATTGCATCAAAGACCTTCACCACACAAGAAACAATGACCAATGCCCATACGGCAAGGAATTGGTTTTTGGAAAAGGCCAAAGATCCTGTACATGTAGCAAAACATTTTGTCGCATTATCGACAAATGAAAAAGCGGTCACGGCATTTGGAATAGACAAAGCAAATATGTTCGAATTTTGGGATTGGGTTGGCGGTAGGTATAGCCTTTGGAGTGCCATCGGCCTGTCGATAGCACTTACCATAGGTTACGATAATTTCGAACAATTATTAGCTGGAGCACATGCTATGGATTTGCATTTTAAAAACCAGCCTTTTGAGGAAAATATCCCTGTGAAGATGGCATTAATCGGACTCTGGTATGTCAATTTCTTTGGTGTACAATCAGAGGCTATTCTACCTTATGATCAATATCTTCATCGTTTTGCAGCCTATTTCCAACAGGGAAATATGGAAAGTAATGGTAAATATGTTGACAGAAATGGTAAACCGCTCACCTATGCCAGCGGTCCCGTAATTTGGGGAGAACCCGGAACAAACGGTCAGCATGCCTTCTACCAATTGATTCATCAGGGCACCTTATTAATACCATGTGATTTCATTGCACCTGCTATAAGTCATAACCCAATTGGCGATCATCATCCAAAATTGCTTTCCAATTTCTTTGCGCAGACTGAAGCGCTTATGAATGGGAAAAATAAGGAAGAGGTTGAATCAGAACTCAAGGGTTTGCCTGAGGACGAGAAGAACAAGCTTGTTCCTTTCAAAATATTTGAAGGCAATAGACCTACCAATTCATTTTTGGTGAAGCAGATGAATCCATTTGAATTAGGAAAGTTGATTGCAGCTTATGAGCACAAGATCTTTGTCCAAGGTGTTTTGTGGAATATCTACAGCTTCGACCAATGGGGTGTAGAATTAGGAAAACAATTGGCCAATAAAATACTTCCCGAGCTTGATTCAGATAATCAAGTGAAAAGCCATGATCAATCTACTAACGGCTTAATCAACCAATATAAGCATTGGGCTAAATAAAAAAAGAGGAGCAAATTTGCTCCTCTTTTTTTATGAATAATTTCTTACCATTTGTCAACTGGCTCATCAGCACCATTATCACCTGATGACATATCAGGTGCTGAAGGTGATGCTGGAGCAGCAGGCGCCTCAGATGAAGCAGCAGGTGCAGAAGGAGCTTCGTAACTAGATCCACCTTCATGACCATCTTCATCGTACTCATGGTTGAAAGCATCGAAATCGAAATCAGGCATCAATTCGGTTTTTACATGATCAACTGCCTCATTCAATGCTTTAAGGAATTTATTGAAATCCTCTTTGTACAAAAATATTTTGTGGCGATCATAACCATCATCATTGAATCTCTTTCTGCTTTCAGTAATGGTTAAGTAATAATCATTTCCCCTTGTTGTTCTTACATCAAAAAAATAAGTCCTTCTTTTCCCGGCTCTTATACGTTTGCTGTAAACACTATCCATTCTTTTTTCGTTGTTGTCGTACGCCACAGTTAAATGTTTTGGTTAAATTTTGGTTGGTTCATATAAAGATAACATTGTTTTGGAATTGTCAAAAATTCCTAGGTTTTTTTTCAAACCAATTTTCCAGTCCGAAAAAAGGTTGAAAACCTGCTTTAATGGTCAATTTGCTGTTTTCGCAATATGTCAGTATAGGCCCCATTTTGGGACAAAAGGGTTTCATGCGTACCTCTTTCGATGATTTTTCCATCTTCCATAACCAATATTTGATCAAACTTGAAGCTTGGAAAAATTCTGTGTGTAATGATTATAGCTGTCTTGTTCGACAAATAGTGATTGAGGTTATCAGCTATGCGGTGTTCTGTCTTTGCATCAACCGCACTTAAGCAATCATCAAAAATAAGTAAGTCATTTTCTTTAGACAGTGCCCTCGCTATTGATATGCGCTGCTTTTGACCACCTGATAAGGTAACGCCTCTCTCTCCCACCCAGGTTTCAAATCCTTGAGGTAGGGATATGATTTCATCATGAATGGCAGCTTTTTGGGCAGCGTCCATCGCATTCTTCATTGACTGATCCACTGCTCCGAAATTAATATTGTTCTTGATGGTATCACTGAAAAGAAAAACATCTTGGGGTACATATGAAATATGCGAGCGAAGATTTTCAAGATGGAGTTGTTCTATGGTAATCCCATTAATCATTACTTTCCCATTTACTGGATCAAACATGCGAAGGGCTAATTGAGCGACAGTCGATTTACCACAACCCGTTTTACCCAATATTGCTACTTTCTCGCCTTTCTTTACCCTAAAAGAAAAATCTTTGATAGCGTGGATGCCAGTATGTGGGTAAATGAAATTCACGTGATCAAATACAAGTTCATTAATCGTATTTACATGTTTTGGCTCTTCCGCTAGAGGAAGCGAAGGTTTTGTATCCAAGAATTCATTGAGACGCTTCTGAGATGCAGCAGCTCTTTGAATATTGGTAGCTACCCATCCAATAGCAGATACTGGAAACGTAAGCATGTTAATATAAATCACAAACTCTGCAATAGTACCTGCACTTATTTTATGGTCTATCTGATAGATGCTTCCAATGTATATTGTTATTAACGTGCTCAATCCAATCAGTAAAGCAATTGCTGGAAAATAAATGGCTTCCATAGTGGATAAGGCCAAACCACTTTTTCTGTAGTCTTCAGCATTTTTATCAAAAAAACCAAGGTTTGCTTTTTCTTGTGCATAGGATTTGATCACGCGTATTCCTGAATATGATTCTTGCGCTAGTGTTGTCAGGTCGCTTAATTGAGCTTGAATTTGCTCACTTTTTTTATTGATAAAAGTGTTTACGAAATACATGGCTACTGCCAAAAAAGGTAGAGGTAGTAAAACGTAAATAGAAAGCATGACATCCTTTTTGAACATATAAAAAAGGCTCAGGACAATCATTATTGTTAGGTTAATCAAATACATCAGTGCTGGTCCAGTATACATTCTCACTCTAGAAATATCTTCTGACATACGACTCATCAAATCACCAGTACTATGCACTTTATAGAACTGCGCGTCAAGTTTTTGATAGTGTGCATAAACATCATTCTTCTGATCAAATTCGATGTGTCTACTCATTACAATTATAGTTTGACGCATGAGGAACATAAAAAACCCCCTCAAGAGTGCAAAAAATAATAGTGTAAGTCCGCTCAACATAACCAATCTGGAAAAATTGATATCCAAGCTTTGAACAAAATCAACAAATAGTTTTACTAAAGGGTCAAAGAATACCCTATCTATTGAAGAAGAAGGATTTATTTTCAGGCTGACTTGATCTACTACAAAACCTGTCATTTGTGGAGCCAGTATGCCAAAATAGTTGGAGATTAGAATGAAAAGTATACCAAGGAACAAGCGCCATCGGTATTTCCAGAAATAAGGGTTAAGGCTTTTAAGATCCTTCATGAATGGCAAAGTTAATCATCCCATTTTAGAAGAGTTTCTACTTTTTTCAATGATTTTTTCTTTAATCAAGTTTGATGTTTTACTTTTGCCGCGGAGAGATGGCAGAGCGGTCGAATGCGGCGGTCTTGAAAACCGTTGACTGTCACAGGTCCGGGGGTTCGAATCCCTCTCTCTCCGCCAAAAAAAATCAAATGCCCCTTTTGTGGGGCATTTTTTATTTAGTAAAAGAAATAATTCTATTTTCGATACTACTTAAATTAGTTTTAGCTCATAAGAGTAATAACTAAAAAGAAAAAACTACCATTTATCTTAATTTTTCATATGAATCTCAATCAAGAAAATTCTTCGAAAAAGAAAAAATCAATTTCTAATTCAGTTCATTCAACCTTAAATAGAAGAAAATTTATCTACTCCATTGCTGCTTCTTCAGCAGCCTTATACATATCAGGTTGTAATTCAAATCAAAAAACATCCTTAGAAGTAAGAAAAATAGTCCCTCCAAAATTAGATTCAGCATATTTAGGACAAGAAATTCTTTGCCACCGACCATTAAGAAAAGGGTCACCAAATATGTCGATTGAAGTAATTGGAGATCAACTTATTGGCCATAACTATGGTCATGGCGGCAGTGGATGGACACTTGGTCCTGGTTCTGCTAAATATGTTGTTGATTTAGTTGAAGCATCACCAACTGGAAAAAATATTTCAAAAGATGCCTCAGTTTCTGTAATTGGAGGTGGTGTTTTGGGCCTCTTTACTGCTTATGAACTCGTTAAAAGGGGTTTTACAAAAGTATCAATTATTGCTGCTTCTTTTGATAATCTTACCTCACATAATGCAGGAGGATTATTAGCGCCCGTTTCTATGAGCAACAAACCTGAACTACAACCTTTGATTGATCAGATTGGTATTGATGCCTACAAGTTCTATGATTTAGTTGCAAAAGAACAACAAGCCGACTTTAAAAAAGGAGCAGCCATTTTACCTGCTTATTTTGAGAATAGAGAAGATTCTGGCTTAGAACATTATGTTGGTAAAGTTATGCAACCAGCCAAAGATGTAATGCTGGATTTCGGAAATGGCACACAACGTAAAATGGTCAGTTACGATGATGGAATCTTTATAGATACAGCAATCTTGATGAAATCACTTACTGATTACCTCCATACGAAAGTCACTTTTGTGACCCAAAAAATAGATAAAATATCCGATGTTACCTCACCGCTAGTCTTTAACTGTACTGGCCTAGGTGCTTATAGTCTAAATAACGACAATGAAGTTGCCCCTGTTCAAGGACATCTTATCATGCTTAAAGATCAGGTGCCAACCAATCTTCAATATATGATTTTGGTTTATTTCGATAAAGCCAAAACTATATCTGGACAAGAAGTTAAACGCTCTCTTTATATGTTCCCTAAAAAATTCCCGAATACACCTGTTAACGATGTTGGAGTTATTGGCGGAACTTTTATTGAAAATGCAACTCCTAATACACCTAATGTAGAGGAGTTCAAAATCATGATTGATAACGCGAAAAAATTCTACGGAATTTAATTTGAATTTTTAAAAATGGATATTTTTTGTGAGTATTCTCACACTTTTTATAAGATTTCGTTACTGTTTTACTAAGATTTTAGTTTAAGTTGAACAGGATCCCATTTCACAATCTTCTTGGTTAAGAAGCTTTCATTACAAGCCAAGGCAGGTGCAGCTGCTCTGAATCCAAATTCTGCATCTTCTACAACTTTCTTACCTGTTCTTACAGCATCAAAGAAATTGGTGAAATGATCTAGATGATCACTATAACCTGAAGGCACTTTGAAAATAATATCTTCCTTTCTTTTTCTCATACGTTGTTCAGGAGTCCATTTTGCATCATATTCTTTCTGCATTTTATCTTGCATACTCTTAGAGAAAGTAAACAAAGAATCATAACCACCAAAACCTGGTGCTTCTGGCATGATACTGTGTTTGACAGTGATGTTGTTACCATTAACCATTATGGTTCCCTCAGATCCTACAAATTGGATAACTTCTTGTCCGCCTGTTCCACTGATAAAATTAACTTGTAACGACATGAGAAACGCTGGGTGCTCTTTAGATTCAGGATACTGCATAATACCAGACATAACATCCGGTAAGTTTCTGCCATCTTTCCAATAACTAAACTGCCCTGTACTGTATATTGATTCAGGCCCTTTAGAATTGGTAATAAAATGAGTACCACTCAACAAGTGTATGAACAAATCACCTGCTACACCAGTACCCACTTCTTTAAAAGCTCTCCACCAGAAAAACTTCTTTGCATCAAAAGGCATTTTAGCTGTCACTTCGATGAACCTATCCCAATCTGTAGTCAGGGCATCAGCATCACTTGGAATAGTATATTGCCATGCACCAATAGAGCTCTGACGATCATAAACGGCATTTACCATGTTCAAACTGCCAATCTCACCTGCTGCTAAAAGTTCTTTGGCTTTTGCATAGCCAATGCTGCTTACACGCTGGCTACCAACTTGTACCACTTTACCTGATTTTTTTGCAGCCTCAACAATTGGAGCACCCTCACTGATTTTGTAAATCATGGGCTTCTCCAAATAAACATGTTTACCCTTAACCAATGCATCTAGCGTTATACGTGCATGCCAAACATCTGTAGTACAGATCAATACAGCATCAATATCCGGACGATCTAAAAGTTCTTTATAATTTCTGGTAGTGTATAAATCCTTACCAAATTTTTCTTTTGCATTTTCAATTCGTCCGGTATAGAGATCACAAATGCCAGCAAGTTCAACACCCGGAACTTTCAAAGCAGTATCCAAATCAAAATGTCCTTGAACACCATATCCTATTACACCAATGCGGATTTTGTCGTTAGATGAAATTTTTCTTTCATATTGCAAAATGCGTTCTTCGGCTTTTTCTTGTGCTGCATAAGTAGCAAAAGGAGAAGCTGCTGTAACCAAAGTGGTTGCACCAATTTTTTGTAAAAATTTTCTTCTTGAGTTAAAGCTATCGTTGTTCATCTTCATTTATTTAAGAATGTTAATTTACTGAATAACTGACAAATGCAATCTTCTTACTATCCGGACTCCATGAAGGCACATTGATTGTACCCTGACCACCATAAAATGCAGGTGTCAAATCTCTAATTGCTTTAGTTGTTAGGTCCATCAGCCTCAACTTTACTTGCTTCCCGAAAAGGTGTTGTTGCTTTTCATCAGACAGATAGGCGATATAGACAATCCACTTACCATCTGGCGAAGGGTGGGCAAACCAGTTCGAATTTTCATCAAAAGTTAGTTGCTCTTGATTAGAACCATCGGTATGCATTCTCCATATTTGCATATGTCCAGATTTATAGGAATTATAATAAATGTATTTCCCATCAGGAGAATAATCCGGTCCATCATCCAAACCAGCATCAGTTGTTAACCTGGTTTCTTCCCCCCCCTCCACACCAATGGTATAAACATCATAATTACCATTGCGTTCTGCACAATACGCCAATCGTTTACCATCAGGAGACCAACCATGCCAAAAGGACATTACTTCAGATGTTACTCTTCTAGGCTCTCCTCCTTTAATGGGCAAAACATAGATCGCAGATTTATATGACTTTGGAGAGGGGTCCTTTGTATCATTGTGACTTATCACCAACCATTTTTTATCAGGAGAAATACCATGATCGTTATTCGATTGATCTGCAAATCCAGTATTCAACAACTGCATTTTTTTATTCGTGAGGTCTAAAGTATAAAGCTTACCCTTACTGTTTAAGATTAGATAATTATCAGGATGCCAATTTGGTGCTTCAAAATGATCTTTGATAACTAGGATTGTATCCATCTTGCCATTTACAATACTAACCGATTGCACATAACTAGTAGTGTCAATCTCATATGAAGCCGCTGCATTTGCTTTTAAAAAAAGAAAAGAACAAACAACAGCTATTAATCTCAATTGTAAAACTCGAGTCAATGTTAACATAATAAGAATTTAGAATTTTTAATACTATAAAGTTGCACCAAGTATCTGTTTAGCTCCATGAGCGATTCCCTTTGCCAATTTAAATGTTGGTAAATCGTTTGGCGAATCACTAAATGGATCCTCAATCTCCTCTGCGATAAGTTCTATACTAGATAGCACATAAAGAATAAAGACTGTTACTGGTATGATATAATAAGACATGTGCATGCCATATATCAATGGGAAAAGCATCACATAAAAAAAGATAAACTTCTTAAGGAAAGCTGCATAAGAAAAAGGTATTGGAGTTGATTTAATACGTTCACAAGCACCACAAACGTCTATAAATTTATTGAGCTCAGGTTTTAATAAATAAAATTGTTCTGGAGTAATTAAGCCTTCACGATTAAGTTGATGAATATGATTGACTAGTGATTTAAAAATTGTAACTGGCTGATTAGTAGCACTGCTAAATAGTTCTCTATAATCCAATAAAAAAGATTCATCAAGCTCATTTTCAATTATCTCCCTATCCATTTTCTCTGATTTCAAATGAAACCTTAAAGCATAGGCGAAACAAGCTATATGAGCAGCAATGATTTTTCTGTTTTGATGATCTGCTGTGCTTAAGATGCCATTGATATGAGCTGAAAAACCACGGCTTGAATTGGTTAAGTCACCCCATAATTTTCTACCCTCCCACCATCGGTCATAGGCTGAATTAGTTCTAAATGCCAACATCAAGGAAAGCGTAAAACCAAGAATAGAGAAGATGGTAGAAATTGATTTTGTTTGCTCTTTTAACTCTGGGCTAATAAATGAATCTATTTCTATGTATGCAATTAGTCCACTGTAAACACCTACCCCAAGCATCAAGGGCAACAATTGCCTGAAGGTTTCATATCTATGAATCTTAAATAAAAATGTAAACCATTCTTTTGGGTCATAAGAAATCATTTTTCAATATACTTAATTCCCATTAACAATTGGTGCGACTTCCTTACCAATTAATTCCATGGTCTCCATTAATTTCTGGTGAGATAATTCTGCTGTATCTAATTGGAAGGTTAATCTAGAAATACCTCCCAAAGCCTTGGAATGTCTTAAGATTTTTTCTGCAACCTCTTCTACACCACCAACAAGTAACGCTCCTGTTGGTCCTACTTGTCCTTCAAAATGTGCTCTGGTAGTCGGTGGCCAACCTCTCTCCTTACCAATTTTAGTCATACTGGCTGCATATCCTGGGAAAAATTCATCATGTGCTTGCTTGGTTGTTTTCGCCACATAGCCCAAAGAATGTAATCCTACTTTCAGCTGATCTAAACTATGCCCGGCTTTTATTCCAGTCTCTCTGTATAAATCAATCAATGGTCGGAACCGATGTGTTTCACCTCCAATGATGGCTACCATTAATGGCAATCCCAATGCACCGGCTCTTGCAAAGGATTTTGGTGTACCGCCTACCCCAACCCAAACAGGTAACTTTTCTTGTAAAGGTCTTGGATAGATGGCTTGATTTTTCAAAGGAGCTCTGAAGCGTCCCGACCATGTAACAAATTCTTGTTCTCTTATCTTGAGCAGCAAATCCAGCTTCTCAACAAATAGTTCATCGTAATCGTCTAGGTTCAACCCAAACAAAGGATAGGCATCAATAAAAGATCCCCTTCCAGCAACCAACTCTGCTCGACCATTTGATATTAAATCTAAAGTGGCGTGATTTTGGAATACCCTGACTGGATCAGCAGCACTAAGAACAGAAACAGCTGTCCCAAGTCTTATTTTCTTTGTCCGGGCTGCAGCAGCGGCAAGTATTAACGTAGGAGCCGAATCTAAAAATCCTTTACGGTGATGTTCCCCAATACCAAAAAAATCTAACCCCACTTCATCTGCAAAGACCATCCGATCTATCAGCTCATTCATGGCCACTGCATCATTTTCCGCATGCTCATTGTTACCACTCATTCTAGCCGCAAAACTATCTATCCCAATTTCCATCTTATTCAATTTGATAACATAAAGATACATTCAAAGCAGGATTTCTTAATTTCATCCTAAATGAATCGGATGAATAGCTTGGTTTGTTTTCAAGAAGGCAGTTTTCTGCCAATTGATGTATCCGGACTGAACCTCAATGATCTTGGTATACAAAGAGGATATGGCATATTTGATTTTTTAAGAACAACAGGCAATAAAGCATTTTTCATTGACGACCATCTAGATCGATTTTTTTATTCTTCAGAAAAAATGCGCCTTCCCATTGACTATAAAAGAGATGAAATAAAGTCGATAGTTTATGCGTTAATGGACAAAAACCAACTTCCATTTAGTGGAATAAGAATAGTATTAACAGGAGGCGCATCTTCAGATGGATATACCATAACTCTTCCGCGTCTAGCTGTTATTCAGCAAATAATGGATAGACTACCTGATGAAATATCGAGCAAAGGACTGCACTTAATTACAAGAGCATTCCAAAGACAATTATCAGATGTTAAAACAACTGATTACCTAATGGCCATTTGGCTTCAGCCATGGATGAAAGAACTAAATGGAGACGACTTGCTTTATTATAATGAAAGTAGTGTTACAGAGTGCCCAAGATCTAATATTTTCATGGTTACAAAAGACAATATTTTAGTAACACCAAAAGAAGGCATGCTAAAAGGCATTACCAGAAAAAACATCATCAAGATTGCTGAAACTTTAGGACTATCATCCGAAGAAAGAGATATCTCACTTGAAGAACTACACCAAGCTAAAGAAGTTTTCATCAGCAGCTCCACCAAAAGATTAGTTCCAGTTGCCATGATTGACAACAAATATCAATTTGATGTTTCAACCAACATCATAACAAGAAAGATTTGGGATGCCTTTCTTGCCCTGGAGTACAGTATTTAAGCTCTAGGCGTACCTTCTATCTTAATTGTCCATGCATACTTGCAAGGAAGATTTGTAGGCCAGTCTATGCTTAAATTTCCATTGCTATCTACTTTATAAGTTAGCGGTCGCTTTACACCCAACATATAGATTTTGCTTCCCTTACTAACAGATACATTGGTAAGTTGTAATTGACCATTTACTATCTTGGTTGCAATAGCATAAACATATTTATTATCCTTGCTAATGGTATACTTTACATCACCCTCTTTGAATTTTTTCGTGCTTTTGGTTGAATAAATTGCTTCACTGTTCACTTTCATCCAATCACCCATTTCCTTAAGACGATCAACAGAAGCAATGGGGATGATACCCTCTGCTGTTGGGCCAACATTCAATAAATAATTACCGCCTTTAGCAGCAATATCAATCAAGTTGTGAATCAAAGTCTCACTTGATTTCCAATTTTCATCATTCTTTTTAAATCCCCATGAATCATTCATGGTCATACAGCTTTCCCAATCAGTATCACTTGTACCTTCCAAGATTTCTTGTTCGGGAGTTCCAAAGTCACCTGCAGCATTTTTGTACAAATTCATGCCCTGCATACCCGCTCTGCCTTTACCAACCCTGTTGTTAATAATTAAGTTAGGTTTGAAGGTGCGTAGATAAATGTACAAATCTCTTCCCTGCTCTTCAGTCCATTCAGGAATCCATTCACCATCAAACCATAAAACTGCTGGATCATATTTCTCAACCAATTCTTTGAGCTGCGGCTTGAGATAGGTATCTCTATAACGTGTAAAATCAGGTGCAACTGTATTTTGATGTGTATAGTCCTTTTTACTTTCAGCATCAGGTTGGTGCCAATCCATGATAGAATGATAAAAACACATTTGGATTCCAGCTTCTTTGCAAGCATCAGATAGTTCCTTAAGAATATCTCTTTTAAATGGAGCAGCATCCATTACATCGTAATCAGAAACTTTGCTATCCCATAGGCTAAACCCGTCATGGTGCTTTGAAGTAATCACGATATACTTCATACCTGCATTCTTGGCAATAGCCACCCATTCTTTTGCATTGAATTGAGTAGGATTGAATTGCTTTACATAAGTCTCATATTCATTAATGGGAATATTTCCAGTATGCATGATCCACTCAGCAACTCCTTTTACTTCTTTGTCTTTATAAAAACCAGCCGGCACTGCGTAAGGTCCCCAATGAATAAACATACCAAAGGTTGCATCCCTCCACCATTCCATTCTTATATCTTTTTCCTGAACAGACTCATTCAAAAAATCTTTTTGGGCTTGTGCAACATAAAGTGCAATAAGGCATAAACAGGTAAAAAGCAATCGCATAAAATCAAATTAAAAATTATGGTTTATATTTTTTGTAACAACCTAATTCAGCAAGTGTGATAGAAGTTGGTGCCTCAATATTCACCCTTAGCTTTCTTGAATGTACGGTTTTATCGAATGAAATGATTCTAGCAGCACCTATTGAAGTTGCTTCCCCAACTTTAACCCAATTGCC
>Ga0209229_10000920_pt1 | contig 12184 bp, 7 predicted proteins | sample SanBayMetagenome_FD_187466 | JGI IMG/M metagenome (GOLD analysis project Ga0209229, IMG submission 187466) | Freshwater and sediment microbial communities from dead zone in Sandusky Bay, Ohio, USA (SPAdes) (version 2) | ecosystem: Environmental > Aquatic > Freshwater > Lentic > Sediment | place... | reverse complement strand
TCGTGGTCGTGCCATGAAGGGTGTGGCACGTGCAAGTGGGGTATTGGGAATCGCATCGCTGTTTGCTCAGCATCTGGGCGGAAAGGACAAGAAAAATGGCTAAGAAGACTGAACGAAATAAGAAGAGCGAACTTGATCCGCGCCTAGTAGCGCTTGGAGCAGCCGCCGCTGGTGGGGTTGCTGGCGGTCTTGTCGCACGCCGAAAGGTAAAGCGAAAGTCCATCACTACTGCCGACCGAGTGAAGATGGCAAAGCAGGCAATTAGAAGCGTCCCGACCTATGGTCGTGATATGCGAGATTACGCAGATGCAACGCGAAGAGTGCGTTCTGGCAAGGAAAGCCTTAAGCAGGCTGACGATGCCTTGTTCTCAAACCTTAAGTCCTCTAGGTTTACTCCAAGTGAATCTCCAGGTATCCTTGAGCGAGAACTTCGCAGCAAAAAGGCAGTTGCACTAAATGATATTGAGGTTGGAAAGTATAACGCTACTACCGCTGGCTCCAAGATGGCTCGCAATCGCGAGACCGTCAATGCACTAATGAACGATTCCGCAAGGGCAACAGCGCGTGGAAATAAGGCGACGTACAAGTACCAGGCTTCTCGCGCAACCAAGCGAGGCGCAATCAAGGGCGCTGCTGGCGCTGCAACTGTTGCGATGATCGTACAAGCAGTTCTCAAAGAACTGAATAAGAAGTAGGAGATTATATGGCAAAGAAGGATCTTGTTAAGCGACTAAAGCCAAAGGGAAAGCGTATTGACGAGGCTGCACAAAGAATAGTACGTGGCGCACGAGAAACATATTCAGGTGCAGCGGGAGTTATTCATAATTCAAAGGTCAAAACCGATAAGTTGCAGCGAGAATATATGGAAGGTCGTCGCAAGGCTGAGGCTGATCTTGGGTATGCCCCAGGAGAAAAAATTGGCGGAAGGTCTATCTCTGGAGTTGATAGGTATTCTGGAAGTGCATACCGAATTGGCAAGGGCGCTCCGCAGTACCCATCTTACCCATCGGCGGAGGAATCAAAGATTCGTCAATCTGTATATGCTGCAGAAAATAAAAAGGAACTTGCTTCGCGCCGATATATTAAGTCGGATGCCAAGAAGGAAATTAAGTCACGCCTTGCCTCCGTTCAGCGAGCAAATCCGCGCCGAAGTGTTAAGGGCAAGGTTGTCAAGGGAGCGCTTGGCGCTGCCGCAGTAGCAACGATTGTGCAGGCTGTTCTTAAGGAACTAAATAAGAAGTAATCCTTAAGGAGGGTTTATGGACAAGAGAGAAAAGGCTAAGGCTTATATTGCCGACGCTGCAAATACCCTCAACCTAAAGCAATGGACGATTAACGTTTCTGAGACTCTTCCACCAGACGATGCCTACGCAGATGTTGAGGCATCCACAAATCTTTGGCAGGCGACCATTCGCCTATCAGAGGATTTCTGGAAGGAGAAGCCAGATAGTCAGCGGCGCATTATTGCGCATGAGTTGATTCATCTACACTATGCTGGCGTTGAGCGTCTAGTGGAACAACTGGAGTCTTCTCTAGGCTCTATTGCATTTGATATAGTAAATAGTATCTGGGACGTGGAGTCGGAACGAGGGGCAGATGCGCTCTCATTCCCACTAGCAGAGTTGCTGCCGCTACCAGAATTTAGTGAGGTAAAGAATGGCACCAAAGAAGCCCGCAAAACTCGCAAGCGGAAAGCCTAATCAAGTATTCTGGAAGCCCCGCAGGTGCGACATCTGCGGTAAGCCGATTGACACAATGAAGGAGGCTGAACGTGTCTTATCTAAAGTATTTACTGGAGCGCGTGCTGCAACTAATTTCATCTGGCGGCACAAGGTAGGTTGTAATGCCTAAGACACCAGCATGGACTCGTAAGGAAGGTAAGAACCCAGCAGGCGGACTAAACGCCAAGGGGCGTGCATCCTATAAGGGCGGCACACTCAAGGCTCCAGTCAAGTCTGGGGATAACCCGCGCCGCGCATCTTTCCTTGCTCGTATGGCAGGGATGCCTGGACCAGAGCGTGATGCAAAGGGAAGACCAACTCGTCTGTTGCTAAGCCTTCAGGCATGGGGCGCAAGTAGCAAGGCAGACGCTAAGCGCAAGGCTGCGGCGATCTCCGCAAGGAACAAGAGCAGGAGTGCCTAGTCTCCTAGAAGATCTTCAGGCTGGTCGTCAAGATCCAGTATTCTTTGCGGAAAGGTTCTTAGGAATTCGCATGAATCCTGGTCAACAGCGTTGGGCAATTGCCTGTGTTGAGCGAGCAGAAAATGGATGGTCCCCTAGGTACCTAACGACGGTTGTAAGTGCGGGCAATCGCGCTGGCAAGACACTTGCCATGGCACTCGTGATATTTCATTCTGCTTTCTATAAACTCGGGATTAGACCGCCTCGCCCTGCAGACCAAGAGGACGCGCTCCGCTGGCTCAAGGAGCCATACGAGTGGTACCATATTGGTATTCAGCAGGAAACGGCGGAACTTGTCTACCGAGAGTTGTCTATGATTATTCAAGGAATCCACCCAGCGCAGAAGGGGCGCAAGGCTCCACTGATGCAGGAACTTGGCAAGATTGTTTCCATGGACAAGAAGTACAGAGGCGAGTACCTTTGGTTCCAGTTTAACAAGGCGGTCGGCGGAGCGAACATCCACTTTAGAACGACGCAAGATAAAGCCAAGGCACTTCTGGGCAAAGACATGAATGGCATTTCCTTTGACGAGGCTGCCTTTGATCAGCACTTGATGGTCATCTACCAAGAGGTTCTTAACCTGCGACGACTTTCTACGGGGGGTCAACTTCATTTTATTTCTACTCCTACTGAAGGTATTAACGACTATGCTGACCTCTGGGAACTGGGCAACCCAGAGAACCCTAATCGCGACGATCAATTTATCTCCTACCGAATGTCTACTAGGGATAATATAGGCTATGGACTATCCCAAGAGAACTTTGATTCTATCATCCGCCAGCAGGTCCCATACCTAGTACCACAAAATATAGATGGTTATTTCATTGAGGCTCGGGAAGCCTACTTCAACGCCGAGCAGGTAGATAAGGCATTTGACCCAGATCTGCCCGATGAGGAGGAGCCAGCCAAGGCTCACCGCTACGTCCAAGGCTGCGATCCAGCCGTGGCATCCGACGCTACATGGTCAGTTGTCCTAGATTATACTAACAAACTAGGGGTCAAGGGGGTCAGGGCAAGGAAGAAATCAGGTCGTCAGACCCTTACTAGCCTAGTAAATATGCTAAGGGAATCTCACTTGTTGTATAATCAGGGGAGTCATTGTACCACCATTGTAGATAGTACTGGGTTTGGTGGTAAAATGTTTATGCAAGAACTAAGTATTATTAAACCTCTGAGGCAGGTAGACTTCTCTGGAACCAAGGCTAAGAAACTTGAGATCCTGTCAGATCTTAAGGCTATGATTGACAAGGAGATGATCAAGTTCCCTAAGCGGGGGATTTGGCTAGAACTGAGGAGACAACTGTTGGGGTATAAACTGGATGACAAGAAACTGGAAACGGATGCGGTTATGGCACTTGCTGTGGCTGTGCGTCACGCGGCTCGGTCCGCTGGCACAGTAGTGGAAGATGCCAAGTTTAGTTACTTTGGTGAGGTTTGATGGCTAAAGCAAAGCAGGTACCTTCGTTTCAGACAAGCGACCCTAATACGCTTGATACGGCTAAGCGTGGCGCTTCTCTTATTCAGAATGTATCTTCGCAGAAGCCAGCGTCGTCGCGAGCGTTTGCTCCTAAACTAAACGAGGCTGACCAGAAGGCAGTTAAGTTTGCCAAGACTACAAACGATCAGAGCGTTGCAGAAAAGTTTCAAGAGATTCTTGAGCGCAAGGCTTCTGTAGAATCCGAGAATGCACGACGACGGCAACTGTTCCGACGCTTTGACAACTTCTTCCATGCTCGCACAATTACTGCTGGTGGTGCAGACCACTGGGCAGAAGATCCATCTGCACGACTTGGCGGACGAGTCCACGTATCTGTTAACACGCATCCTGCCTACGTTACGATTCCAGCATCGTTGCAAGCGGTTCGTCCAGTAATCAATTATGTGCCGACTGGATCAAAGCGGGAAGACCGACTTGAGTCTGCAGCACGAGAACGTCTGTTCTTCCGATGGTGGGAAGAGGCAGAGATGGATATCATCATGGAAGATGCCGCGCTTTATAAGGCACTCTATGGCGATACTGCCGCAAAGATCTACTACGATGAAGAGGACGGAATGCCGATGGTTGACGTTATCTCTTCGCCAGAGAACCTGTATCTAGGGTATGGGGCATCAGACTACACGGAAATTGATTGGGCGCTGTATCACTATGGTCTCTCGCCCCGAGAGGCAATGGAAGAGTTTGGGGTTGACATTGTACCCGTCAAGGATGGAAACGAGTACTACCCATACGTAAATTCTGGAGACCATAGCGATCCGCTCATGACTGCGTGGGCAGCAAGTGCAGAGCGAACCGTTGACCGACGAGACACAGCCTACGAGCGAATGCAGGTTTCTGTATATGATTACTGGTACAAGAAGAGCAACGGCAAGGGCAAGGAAACCGTTTACAACTGTATCTTTGTCGGCAACAAACTTGTTGAGGAGAAGGAGCATCCAGAGTACGAGGGGGATCTACCATACATTCCGCTAATCAACTCGCGAATTCCTGGATCGCCATACGGCAAGCCAGAACTCTACGACGTTGAGCAACTACTCCGAGAGAAGGATGAGCGAGTTACTAATCAGGCGCAGTTCATTCAGCAAATTGTTGGCGGTCAGATGTTCCAGTTGGTTGGGCAGGACGCACCAGAAGAAGTGCCGTCTAACGCTGTACCAAAGCCAGGTCGCATTGCAGCACCAGGGGCAGGCAATCGCATTGAAGCAATCCAGCCGTTCTTGCCAAACATTCAGATTGAACAATACAATCAGCGCATTGACCGAGAACTAGCGGTGGTATCTGGACTTAACGACCTGCTCCTTGGAGTTGCGCCATCAAGCGTGCTTGGGTCGTCAAAGGCTATTGCCTCGCTCATCGCAAACTATGAGCAGCGTATTGCGCCAAAGCGCAAGTTGTTCTACAAGTGGATTAAGGATGTCTGGAAGATGGCAGCAAAGGTCTGGGCGTACAACAATACCGATGTACGAATGATTATTAACAACGAGTACCGACTTGAGATTACTCCGCCAGAACTTACGCCACGAGATACGCTGGAACTTGCAAACACTGCAATCAGCCTTGTGCAGAATCGTATCTGGTCAGCCGAGCGCGCAATGGATCGCGTTGGCGTGGACGATCCGAACAACGAGAAGGATGTCATCCGCGACGAGCAGACCGATGCAACAATCAATCCTGCCGCAGTTGCGACAATGGCAAGCGTTATCTCATCGTTCCAGCAACTTGGCATGCAGCCGCCGCAGGGAGCAACTTCGCAGTTTGGCATGCAGCAGTCGGCAGCAATGGAGGCTATGCGTGGACAGAACCCATCGCCAATGGGTAGTGAGTCACTTAATGAGCCAGGACTTCTTCCGCCAGGCGCAGCAGAATCACAGCCAGAGAATATGGGCGAGGGTGGGGCAGCCCAAACCCCAGAGCAATTGATGAACCAAGGAGCATAGTATGGCAATCAGTGGTCAGTTCGGTCGCGTAATTACGGGCGGATCTTCGCTTGCATCCTCCATTGCCAGCATCGCTCAGGAGTTTGCAACGCTTCGTATAAATAGGATCTACGAAGCATTCATGAACGGATCCGAGTTTGAGGGATCCACAATGGATGCGCAGCGTGCAATCTCGCTGCTCAATGGAATGATGAGCGAGTATGGCAACAACGCAAAGATTGCCGATAGCATCCAGTCAATGCTTTCAAATGTGCGACAATCAAATAGAACTCGTACCCTCAACAAACTGGACGCAGACCTCATTGCGGCAGGTCCTCTTGGAGACTACTCAAATAAGGTCAAGGTTATTGAGGAAATGCTTCTTGACCCGACCATTACCCCAGATGAAAGAACAACTCTTCAAAACGAACTTACTTCAGCGATTGATGATGTTGTTGCGAATGCACTTAACCAGTTTAAGAATAAGGGAAAGATTGTTGTAAATGGATCAACGATTGACTTTGCCATTGAAACTAACAAGGATGCACTCCTTGGTCTATATGATGATTTTATTGAACAGCACCCAGAAATGGCAGAGAGACTTGGAGGAATGCGCGACATTGCCGTAAGCCAGATTTCTGTTAGGGCAGCATCTGAACTGTGGCTGAAGGTCAAGCGAACAGACGATAAGACAAAACTTGAAGGATACAACGGGCAACTTGAGATTCTTAAGGCAGCATACGCAGATCTTCAAAACTCTCCATATGGTCTTGCTGGGAGTCCAGAGGCTCTAGATATCCTTGAAAGCATCCGAGAGATTCAAGGATATAAAGAAACCGCTAAGGACAACATGGCAAGGGATGCCGCTGACAAGCGACTTGCCGACGCGGAGAAAACAATTTACGGGGAATTTGATGCACTTGAAAAGGCTATGCGAAAGAATTCAATGATTGATGGATTGCTTGGAAGCGGCAATCTTTCTGCGATGATGGCTGGTGGTCAGAACTCAATCAATAGAGCGCTTGAAATCGTAGATAAGTTTGCATACATCAATGGCGGAACAACCATTGAGGTCGGAGGCAGAAAGATTGATTTCTCTCGCGCAGGAATCTATGACATGTCTGCAGATGCTAGGTCTGCAGCAAAAACTCTCAACGCATGGGCTTCTGGAAATGAGTTTGTCCCTCAAAACTGGCAAACTGCAATTAAGGGATGGGCTACTTCAACTGGGGATATGGTAAGGAATAATCCAGAAGTTAAACTAGAAGATGCCTACGACGTTGCCTTTAGTAGTATGAAGTCTGCCCTTGAAGACGCGTCTATCAGCGCATCACAGCGACAGAAGATTATGCAAGACTTTGGGAATACATTGATTTCTCTATCGGAAAGATTTACTGGGAAGGTTGACGCGGGGGTTCTTAAGGGTCTTTCAACGGAAGCGGACATGTACCGATTTGGGAAAATGCCTGGAGAGAACGACTGGACATTCGGAGAATACTCTGGTAACTACCCAGCATTTGATCAAGGCGGAAATCGTGTTCTTATCACAGGTTCCAACGACGAAGTTGGGTCTCTTATTAATCCAACAGCCATGGGTGAATCTGGATCGCTCATTAGCGCCATCCAGAAAAACCAAGTTGAGGTTGACCTATGGAATCGCGGGCAAGGACAATACTTTACAGATGGTTGGTCGGGGATCAGGACTCAGGTAATTCTCGGGGAAGATACATCTGCATGGCAAAATGGTGCGGGCATGACGCTTATGTCCAATACAAACATTTCGGTTGGTGGCAAGGAGATTCCTTCGTCAAGGAAGGATACCTATGTTCGCGTCCGACTTATGAAGGCTGGCTGGGAGGATAACACCAGCGGCAAAGGCATTGAGCAGAACACTGCTGGATGGATTACACCTGTAGTCGGAATGGACGGAACAACAACTTGGGTGCTTACAAAGAAGGTTGGGAATAACGAACAGTTTATTTCTTCTGATGTCACTGACCGAATCATTGATCTTATGGGAGGAAGCCCAAACAGTCTTCTAACCCCAGTTGGAACTGATGGCAACTATGTGATTCCTTTGTCTACTGAAATCTATAGCGTCTTTGAGGGCGGCGGCGTTGGCGGGAATATTCCTCGCTCTGTCATTGGAACAGGAGGCGCAGACCTTGATAACGCTCTGCGGACTGCAGGCTATACATTTATTGATGAGGTTGCGGCAGTTCAAAAGAAGGGCATTGAGGATTTGATTGTAAGCGGTGACATTGTGGTTAACGACAACGGCAGGATTGTTGCTGTTGACAAGTCAGTAATTAATGATCCGACAATTGGATATGGAGAGGGTGGGGATTCAGACGTTGATATCACCAACCAGATTCCACGCGGGGTTGTTTCTGAAATCGTTGCAGCAAATAACTCTGACCTTGATAAGCGTGGTGGTGGAAACCCAGATTTCCCTGGAGAAGTACCGCCCCCAACTGGACCTGGAAGCAATCCATATACCCGTGGATATACAGCAGATAACAATCTCTCGTACGGTGCTGCATCGTTTGCTCCTCCCAAAAAGCGACAAGAAGAAACGTTTACTCCAGCCCAAGTCTCTAAGTCAATCATTGACTTTAGGGCTTCTGAGCGTGCCGCTTCTGCGCCGAAGACTTCAACCACAAGTGGACCAACGTATACTGGTATTCCAAGCAGCAATGCATCTCAGTATCTTGATACATTCCTTCGCAATGTACCAGTGACGGGAGCACCAGGGACTACTCCTCGTGGCGGAACACCGCCGCCAACATCACGAGTGCCGATTGCTCCGCCTCCGTATCGCCCAACTCCGCCAACGTCGCCAACGCCAACTCCTCCTCCAACGCGGCGAGATCCAACTAGACCGATTGCGTCGTAATGGCAAGACTAGTAGAGCGTCAAGATCCATTTAATCCAAACCCACTTGTAGGAACTGCGTCTACCGCAGAGCCAACGCCAAGAGGAATGGATCGTCCTGGCGTTGTTGGGATTGACTTGCTTGGAGGTGGCACTGGTATTATTGGTGGCGCAACAAAAAATACTGTTGGTCTCATTGGGGAAGTTGTCAACACGCCACTTGAAATCATTACTGGAGAAATTGCTGAGACAAGGCTTTCTCGGTCGCTTGTTACCAATGATTCTGCCGTTGACGAGAAGTACATTCGCATGGTCACAGAACAGGGTCTTAGCATCAGCGACGTTGCAGACCAGATGGCAAATGATGGAGTTGCCGTTACTGGTGGAGTTGCCCATGACCTACTCATTGGGATATTCCTTGATCCGTTTAACCTGATCTCTGCCTCTGCAGGTAAGGCATACGATGTTGGCAAGAGAAGTTCTGGGATTCAGGATCGGCTCAACGATACTGGAGTGAAGACTGTTGCTGATTCTGCCGCCCGCAACGGAGCGACTAAGGCTGAGATTGAGTGGCTTAATGGCGGGGTTGGTCGTAAGTTCCTAGGCGAAGCATACGGCGCATCCTCACGGCGGCTAGGAGGAATCAAGAAGGGGATGGCTCAGGCAATGTTTGGGCGAGGTGCTGGCATTGCAGCAGTAGCCATTGGCGTTAACACGCTGTCTAAGATCCTTGGAGTTGCTGAGGCTGCTGGAAAGAGTGACGCGCTTATGCGTGCCGCTGGTATCGGTGCAAACAATCTAACACTATCCGCTGCATCTGACCTTGTGGTCCGACGAGCGTTTGCCGAGTCTCGCAAGACAGCAATGATTAAGGCAAAGATCTTTGCTAAGTCCTCTGGAGTAAATGACGAAAAGACGTACACAGAGTTTGCTCGCGCTACTGGCTTTAGTCCAGATACAGCAGACTTTACAGCCGACGAGATCCGAAGAGAGTGGGAAGACCTTCACGCTGCGGTAGGACGAAAGTCTCCAGCCGACAGGGAGCAGGAGGCTTCTGCAATCATCCTAAGCCGAGATACTGCTGGAATGATTAACGAGGACATCGGACAACGAGGAACGCTGAACGTACTTGAGACGCAGCGGGCAATGGACGAGACTGGTATTAGGCGACAAGTTCTTGCTCAGAAAGAAGTCTATGTATCTGAAAACCTATTCGCCTTGGCTGGTGGCGCGAATGATGCAGAGCGAGCATCGCTTGCCGCCGATGAGTTTATCCAGAACCTAGCCCCATTCATGGGAGAGACGGCAGCAAGGAACGCATGGAATCTTGTAGAGGCTGAGGCTCGCGCAAGTGGGAATCTACTCCGAGGACTTGCCGAAGGAATGTATGCCTCGCAGGTTCTACGACTTGGGTTTGTTGCCGATTCGTTCGCGGCTGCAAAACGCGGAATGCTTGCCCGCATCACTGGCGCTGGAAGGGCAAAGATTCTTGCCGCGCTACCAGAAAATACGCGAACGCTGCTTATCAATCAAGCAGATCGGTTCTCCATTGCGGCAAAGGACACGATGACTGATAGGGACTATGCTGACCTTGTTCGCCTCCTTGGGGACGAAACGGTTTCTGCTGCAGAGCGAGGACAGGCTGCAATGAGGGCGGTATACCAGTTCTCAAATCTTCGTAAGGTCTACGATGCTAAGTCGTATCAAAGACTTGTTTCGTCAAATCCAGAAGACGCAGTTAAGGCGTTGCTAAATACACTATCCGAGTACAGTGCTGACTCATTTGTCAAAGAAGTTCCGCTTGCCCCGTTTAAGGGAGCGCAAGAGATTATCCCAGAGGTCAAAGAGATTGTTCGGGCTGCGGAACGTGGCGGATACAAGATCGTGTTTGAACCTTTAACTGCAGCAACAAAGCCTAATAGGATTTACGCTGACCTTGTGACTAAAGATACTGCGCGATTTGGCGTTGACCTATGGGCACCGATCTCAGACAACGTAATGAACGTTGAACTTGGGAATAGGAACATGGTCGGCAATGTGGTTGACTTCCTTATGGGAGAACGGCTAACCTCACAGGTCGTTGCAAATACTCTTTCCCGAATGCAGGAGTTTGCGGTAACAAATAATATCCCGCTTTCAAGGAAGCAGGTTATCGCAATCCATCGTGCGCTCACGGACTATTCGTTTAAGAATAGGGGATCTGTGCGAACGGCAATGGACGCTGAGATTGATGCTGGCTCTGTGGGAATCATTAACAAGGTAATTCGGGAATCTGCAGAAACTAGCCCAGAATCCGCAATGCAACTAGACCAAATGCTTAAAGACGGAACTCTTCGGCGCATGGTCTTCTGGGCTGCAGAAGGCGACTTGTCTAAGGTTGGTATTCAGGCTAAGTTTACTGGTCGGCTCAAGGCTCTTTCAAGTATCGGCAGAATCGCTACGTACCTTGGAGATAGTCTATATCCAAACGCTAAGTTCAAGTTTAGTCCAATCTTTGGTATGCAAGAAGTTGTTGAGTCTAAGTGGTGGAACCTTATGCGTGGATATTCTGACGAGTGGAAGGTTGCGCTGCCAGGAGGCGAGGTTCGCTTCGGCAATCAGCGGTTCTACGACATCAAGGGACCAGACGGCAAGACGTACAAACTGGACGCTCTTGAGGTTATGTCTGAGGCAATGATTAGCGAGCGCGTTGAACTGAAGTATGCGCAGGAGATGGCTGCAATCAACCGATACTTCTCTGGTAGCGTTACAGACGCAATCATTGCATTCGGTGGAGAGAACGAAGGATTTATCAAGGCGCTTAAGAATGGGTTTAGGGGCGACCCAGGAGGGTCTAAGAACCTTGACTACCTTAAGTTTGTATCTGCCGAGGGGCTTGATGATCTTGCGGAAGATCTTGCAACTAGGATGGAATCTGTTGCGCCACAGCAGTGGGCAACGTGGCTAACAATGTCTGGTGGAAACAAGAAGGGGGCAGCGCTCCTATTCCTTAAGGAGCGGCAGCAACTTATCCGAGGTCGTAGCACTGCTCGCGCATTCTGGGAATCTCAAAAGCATTATGGTATTGGCTTTGGTCGGCAGTATGATGACACCCCTGTCAAGAACCTTGACCGACTGCGCCGAGACAGTGCGCGTGTAATTGCCGATCCTATGACTGATAGTCGCAACAGCAAACTCAAGAAGGTTAACAGTGCGCTATCTCTTATTCATGCAGACGCTGGTGCCATTGGGTATTCAAAGGAAACTCTGGCAACGCTGCAAGAAGCCCAGCGTGCCATTGACGATGCAACCGATGTAGCGATGACCGCAGCCAACCGAGTATCCAAGCGAGGTCAGGTTGCAATCAACAACGCCATGGAAAAGATTGACAACGCTCGCTCGGCAATGCGTAAGGAGTTTGAGGCAGCCGTCGCCCGCAAGCAAAAGGTACGAGATACTCTAATTGAGGGCGGGATCTCAAAGCCACTTGCAACAGAAATGGCAGCGCTCTTTGTTGTTTCCGAACGCCGAAGCGAGATGCTTCCGCAGGTATCTAATGCCATTAGCAAGGCAATGAATGGCGAGAAGATTTCCCCAGCGGCGGTTGATGCACTAAAGGATCACCTCATGAAGATCCGCATGGCTCGCACTGAAGAGGAGACTCTTTATAACGCTATTGGATACGGTCTTGAGAATGCAATGTCAAATGCAGATAGGACTCACTACTTTACAACT
>Ga0209229_10000919_pt1 | contig 12190 bp, 13 predicted proteins | sample SanBayMetagenome_FD_187466 | JGI IMG/M metagenome (GOLD analysis project Ga0209229, IMG submission 187466) | Freshwater and sediment microbial communities from dead zone in Sandusky Bay, Ohio, USA (SPAdes) (version 2) | ecosystem: Environmental > Aquatic > Freshwater > Lentic > Sediment... | reverse complement strand
ATTTTGAAGAAGCTTGTAATACCTTTATAAAAGAATTTAAACTAACAACAGATGATTTGGTTGTAGACATAGGAAGCAACGATGGAGTTTTCTTGAAACCCTTACAGAAAAAAGGTGTAAAGGTTTTGGGAGTTGAGCCAGCAAAAAATATAGCTGAATTGGCAAATAAAAATGGAATTCCAACAATCAATTCATATTTTAATAAAGATGCAGTTGATACCATCTTGCAATCATACGGAAAAGCCAAGATCGTAACTGCTTCAAATGTATTTGCACATTCAGATGATTTGGTAAACATCGCAAAGAATGTTTTTAATGTGCTGGATGAAGATGGTACATTTATCATTGAAGTTCAATATTTAAAGGATACTTTAAATGATTTGACATTTGACAATATTTACCATGAGCATGTAAATTATTGGTCAGTATTGTCATTGAATAACTTTTTCAATAACTTGAATCTATCAGTAGTGAAGGTAGAACACATAAACACACACGGTGGGTCCGTTAGAGTTTATATCAAAAAGCAAGGAAGTTTAATTGATACGAGCGTTCATACTTTTATTGAAGAAGAAACAAAATTTGGGTTAAACAAATACCAAACATACAAGAATTTTTCTAAAAAGATAGAAGAAATAAAAAATCAAGTAAGAAGCAATTTTATAAAATTACAAAATAAAAAAGTTGCTGCTTATGGATCTCCAGCAAAAGCAACAACTGCATTAAATTATTTTCAAATAAATGACAGTAATTTGTTATATACAGTTGATGATAACCCATTGAAATTAGACAAATATATTCCTGGTGTAAACATTCCAATTAAGAACAGGATTTACCTTAAAGAAACAGTGCCAAATGTTGTAGTTGTTTTGGCTTGGAATTTTTATGAACAAATAAAAAATGCAAATGCAGATTTAATTGAAGCTGGAGTGCAGTTCATAAACATTAAACAACTTGAAAATGATTTAATCATATAAAAGTTGATTTATTATTTTATTGTGATATAATCTTATTGTGAAAAAGCAAAAAAGAAAAAAATCAAAAGCATCAGATGCAGATTATGTAGATAATCAAAAACTATATGAATCTTTAGTAGAATATAAAAAGAAGTGCAAAGAAGCCGATAACTCGGGACGCAAAAAACCAAAGTTACCAGACTATATCGGTGAATGCATTTTAAAGATAGCAACTAGATTATCATATAGACCAAATTTTGCAAATTACCATTATAGAGATGAAATGGTTTCAGATGGTGTCTTGAATTGCATAACTTACATAGACAACTTTGATCCTAAACTTTCTACCAGCCCATTTGGGTATTTAACCCAAATATGCTGGTTTTCTTTTGTTCGTATAATCAATAAAGAAAAAAAAGAAAAGTATACTCAGTATAAGTTTGCAGAACAACAAAACAACAAAGACTTCCAGAATTGGTTCAATGAAACCTATGCTGGTATGGATATAGGAAGAAGAGACTTTTTTGGATTGACCGATTCTGACATGGAGCGCTTTGACGAAATGTGTGCTCCAAAGAAGATTCAAAGAAAGAAGAAGCCAAAGAAAAACACTCTTGATATATGAAAGCCGTAATACTAAACGATACCCACTTCGGATTTAAAAATGATTCGTGCATCATTTTGGATTATTTTCTTGAGTTCTTTGATGAGCAACTTTTTCCATATCTCAAAGAGCATAACATAAAAACCATCTTCCATCTGGGAGATGTATTTGACCGAAGAAAATATGTTAATTTTAAAACCCTTCATAGAGTTCGTAAAGAGTTTTTGGAACCATTACAAGACATGGGCATTAAAGTCCACGCCATCTGTGGAAACCATGACACTTACTACAGAAATACCAATAACATCAATTCATTACAGGAATTGGCTGCACACTTTCCAAACTGGACAGTGTACTCAGAGCCAACGGATTTACATCTCTCAGTGGGGTGTGTTGCACTCCTACCATGGATAAATCCAGAAAACGAAGAAGCGTCTGCAAAATTTATTTCAGAAACAACATGCTCCGTGTTGCTTGGCCATCTTGAACTATGTGGATTCCAAAGCATTCGTGGAGTTTTTATAGATCAAGGATATGAACCCAAGCACTTCGATAAGTTTGAATACGTTCTTACTGGCCATTATCATATTAAGTCTGACCGTGATAATATTCATTATCTCGGAACGCAATATCAAATGGGCTTTTCGGATGTTTGGGAACCAAAAGGGTTCCACGTCTTCGACTTCAAAGATCGTACTTTGGAATTTGTTCAAAATCCAAAAAAACTTTTCCATACGATTGATTATTACGAGAGCAACAAAAACCAAATAGATTTCAGTCAGTACAAAGATAGATATGTTAAAATTTTTATCAAAGAAAAGACAAAACAAGTATTGTTTGAAAAATATTTGGATAAGTTTTATGACGCTGGAGTTGCAGAACTGGCAGTTGCTGAGGATGTTACATCCAATCCAGAATTAGTTGCTGTTGACATTCACAAGGATACTCTGCAACTTTTGCACGAAGAAATTGAAACCTTAAATGAAAATTCTATTGATAAAAAACTTCTTGCAGAGATCATCAACACAGCATATAATAATGCTCTCTCCAAGGAAGAAGAATGATTGAGTTTATCTCTGTAAAGTTCAAAAACTTTGGTTCTTTCGGAAATAACTTTTCCGAGATCAAGTTGGATACAAACAAGACTACCTTGGTCACGGGAACCAATGGACATGGCAAATCTTTTGCCTTGCTAGATTCTCTGTGCTTTGGTTTGTTTGGTAAACCATTTAGACCAATCAACATTCCACAACTTGTAAATTCAGTAAACAATAAACACTGTGTTGTTGAAATCGAATTCAAACGGTCCAACTCCATTTACATGGTCCGCAGGGGATTGAGTCCAAAGATCTTTGAGATATACAAAGACGGTGAGATGTTGGATCAGCATGCCAAGTCAAAGGATTACCAAGAACATTTTGAAGAGCAGATTCTTGGTTTTGATTATGCGGCTTTCAAGCAAGTCGTCATTCTTGGAAAGTCTAACTTCATCCCCTTCATGCAGCTTAGTCCTGCCGAACGAAGAAAGATTATTGAAGGTCTTTTGGATTTGGATATCTTGGCCGATATGAATATGTACGTCAGGGGTCAGTTATCAAAATTGAAGACAGATATATCCGAGAATGAAAGTTTTGTAAAAATAGCAAATGAAAAGATAAAGTCTTTGGTAGAACTGAAAGAGGAGATCTACAAGAATAAAGACAAAACTTTGGATGCAAACGAAGAGAAGATAAAAAAATTGAGAGAAAAGATCTCTCAGGCTGAATCAGTCATCTCTCAACTAAATGACAATCTTTCTAACCAACAAAAATTAAAGAAAGACTGCAGTTCTAAAATGGCTTCCTTGGCCAGTGTCCCAACAATGCACTCCAAGGCATTGGACCTGGAGAAAGAGCTCATAAGTCAAATAAACAGTCTGGAGAAGGATCCAAAGTGCACTTGCTGCGGTCAAATTCTTCCAGAAGACCAAAGAATCACCCATTTGAAGGAAAAAAGGGAAAAATTGGAAACTTGTAAGAAATCCTTACAAGTTGCTGACAAAAAATTAAAAGAACTTGAAAAATTAAAAGAACAATTAGAAGAAGTTACAGAAGAAATAAACAATATAAATGTAAGTCTTGCTGCCGAATCTGTTGACCGGAATACAGTCATCAAACAGATAAAATTTCTGGAAGAAGAAAATTACAAAATAAAGAATGCCAAGGATGAATCTGGAATAGACCAAAAGATCGAAGAGGCTATCACTAAGAAAGATCAGTATGTACAAACCTTGGAAAGAGCAATTGCCACTCAAATTCACCACGATGTTGTCTATGATATCCTCAAAGATGGGGGCCTCAAGAGCCGTATTATCAAACATTATGTTCCCATCATCAATGGACTCGTCAATAAGTTCCTCGGAAAACTTAATCTCTATGTTGACTTCAACATCGATGAGGAATTCAAGGAAACCATACGATCCAGATATCGAGACGCATTTTCATATTCCTCTTTCTCTGAGGGAGAGAAACAGCGTATCGATTTGGCCATTCTCTTGACTTGGCGCGAAATTGCCAAGATGAAGAACAGTTTGAATTGCAATTTATTGATTTTTGATGAAATTCTAGATTCTTCTTTGGATGGTGCTGGAACAGAAGCATTTTTGAAATTGTTGAACAAAATGAAGAACAAGTGTTCCATCTTTATCATAAGCCATAAGGCAGATTCTTTGACCGACAAGTTCGATCAACAAATGCAATTCGAAAAGAAAAATAATTTTTCAAGAATAAAGACGCAAATATAAATATTTGTATATGATGCGCGGAGAATACAAAGTCAGGGATTCGTTTGGCAATCCAACAACATACATCATAGGGGATGAAGTTTTTTATCAAGGAAAACTTTTTAGATGTGTGATTCCTACTTACAAATCTCCACTACAAAAACCAGATTCTTGGAATTTTACAGGTGTTACAGAAAATACTGTTACCGAAAATCCTCCAATAAAACCATTTAAGGGGCAGATGTGGACATCATCAAAAGGAACATCTTATATTTGGTTTGAAGATACTGATGGATCTCAATGGGTTGAGACTTGATTTACCAAATTATGGAGTTATAATTGAAACCATGAATGAAGACAGTTTTGAAAAGTTTACCAATCGCCGCAAGAACAAGAAGTCTGGCCTCAGCAAAAAGCAAGAGAAGCGCAGCAAAAGAGGCAGCAGACACGAACAAAAGCAGCAATTGAACGACTCTATGTACCGTAAGTTTGATATTGATTAATCTATAGAAAGGATTTATATATGGCTACTGTGACTAAAATGCGTCTCTCTAAAGAGACATTCAACATCTTGAAGAATTTTTCTTCAATCAATTCTAACATCCTTATTAAGCCTGGTAATGTTCTAAAGACAGTTTCGGCTGGAAAGAACATCTTTGCCCATGCCAAGGTTCAGGAGGAGTTTGAGACAGAGGTTGCGATTTGGGATCTTAACAAGTTCCTAGGAGTCGTCAGCATGTTCTCAAACCCAGATCTTGAGTTCCATGATGACCATGTGGACATCTCAAACGGTAGATCTACCGTAACATACAGATATTCGGAAACATCTCTTTTGACGGTTCCTCTACGGGACATCAAGATGCCCGATATCGTTCTTTCTTTTGAACTTGATGAAGCCGATCTAAATGAGATCCAAAAGGCATCCAGTATTCTACAGGTCAATGATATGATCATTGTTGCTGGAGATGGTGTTATCAAGATTGTTCTTGATGATGTTGCCAACGACAGTTCAAATGTATTCTCCATCACGGTTGATGAGAATTATAGTGGTCCAGACTATTCTGGGTCTTTCAAGGTATCTGAGATTAAGTTCCTTCCCGGCTCCTATATGGTGGAACTAACCGATACGATCATTGGTAGATTCACCCACACACAGCAAAATCTTTCTTACTATATCTCCATCAACAAGGGGTAACTGTGTCCGCTGTGAATAATCTTCTTTGGGTCGAAAAGTATCGACCCAAAACACTGTCCGATTGCATTCTTCCTATTGATACCAAAAAGATATTTGAGGGTATCAAGAAGGAAGGTGTTGTTCCCAACATGATGTTCTATGGCAAGCCGGGAACAGGAAAAACTACGTTAGCAAGGGCATTGGCCAATGAACTTGATTGTGAGTATATTATCATCAATTGCTCAGAAGAAAATGGAATTGATGTACTCAGAACCAAGATCCGAAGTTATGCGTCCACAATTTCATTGAATGGAAATAAGAAGATCGTTATTCTTGATGAGTTTGATTATGCCAACGCACAATCAATTCAGCCAGCTTTGAGAGGTGCTATCGAAGAGTTCCACAACAACTGTAGGTTTATAATGACCTGCAATTATAAGAACAGAATTATCGATGCCTTGCATTCAAGATGCACCGGAATCGATTTTACTGTTCCTGCTTCAGAGAAGCCACAGATTGCCACGGCCATGCTTCAAAGATTGGAGGACATTCTTACTCAGGAAAAAATTCCTTATGAGAAGTCTGTGCTTGCCAATCTTGTGAAAAAGCATTTCCCTGACATGAGAAGAATCATCAATGAACTGCAAAAGTATTCTTCTTTTGGAAAGATTGATGTTGGTATTCTTGCTCAAGGAAGCAGTGAATCGTATAAAGAACTTATAGGCTACATGAAGAACAAGGACTTTACTTCTTGTAGAAAATGGGTTATTCAAAATTTGGATCTGAATACAACGGACTTCTTCAAAAAACTGTATAATGAACTTTATACTGCCATGAAGCCAAATTCAGTGCCCCAAGCAATTGTTATCATTGGTGAATATCAATACAAGTCTGCTTTTGCAGCAGACCAAGAGATTAATACAATGGCTATGGTAATTCAGTTGATGATGGACTGTGAGTTTAACTGATGGAACTAAAAGACTTCTTGAACAGCATCAATCACGGCAAAAATGCTCTATTGGACAAAGACGAGCATGCTATTCGTTATTACGAGCCATTTGTTGTAAACAAGTGCCTGTCTTATTTTATAGACACTGTTTTTCACTCTAATGAGATGAACTGTCTTCCATGGTTATGTCCAAAGGCACAATACGATTTTTATCGTATAGCAGTCAGGAAAAAGAAGCGATTTTCCCATTGGATCAAGAAAGAAAAAGAGCAAAATGTGGCTCTTATTAAAGAGGTTTACGGATACACCGATTCTAAAGCCAGAGAGGTACTAAATATCCTTAGTGAAAAGGATTTGGAAGTATTAAAACAATCTTTAGAAAAAGGTGGCGTTGGTAAAGGCGCTTAAATTTTTATGTCAGACGTATCCGATAAAATTTTTAACAAAATAGGTATTCATGTAAAACTTTTTGATCCAGAAGACTTTATGGTCGTTCGTGAAACTCTTTCAAGAGTTGGAGTTTCGCCAAAGGGTAAAAAAGTATTATACCAATCAGCACATTTAATTCATAAAAATGAAGTATACATCATAGCCCATTTCAAGGAATTGTTTGCCTTGGATGGGTTGCCTTCAAATGTGTCTGAAGAAGATATCAAGAGAAGAAATGCTATTGTAAAACTTCTTGAAGAGTGGGAATTGCTTGAAGTGGTAGACAAAGAAAAAATAAAAGATACCATGCCAATCAGTGGTCTCAAAATCATTAAATATAATGAAAGGGATGATTGGGAATTGATTCCCAAATTCAATCCAGGTTCGTTGCGTAGATTTTTTAATTCATAAGGATGACAATGTACAATTTAACTTTAGCCATGATCGTCAAAAACGAGGAGTCTAACATCGAAAGATGCATCTCCTCAGTCGCACCATATATCGATTATTACATTATTTGTGATACTGGATCTACCGACAACACAAAGGAAATAATCAAGAAGTTTTTTGATGAAAAAGGAATTCCTGGGGAGATTCACGACCATGAATGGGAAGACTTCGGAACCAATCGGTCCAAAGCCCTTGAACTTTGCTTAGGTAAGACTCAGTGGGCATTGATGATCGATGCCGATGACAACATTGTAGGAACATTTCCAAAGGAAAAGTTGGATCCAAATGTAGATGGTTATGTAGTAAAGATTCAACGTGGACCATTCAGTTGGCTCCGTGCCCAGGTTTTCAACGTAGGTAAAAAGAAGTGGTGGTATGAAGAACCTCTGCACGAATACGCTACATGCGAGCAACCAATGGATGTCCAAAAGTTGGATGGTGAATATGCATGGGAAGTAAGAACAGAGGGATGCAGATCCAAGTCATCTGCCAATGAAGTAGAAAAATATCAAAAAGATTATTACCTTCTGAAGAAGTATTTGGAGAAGGATCCAAATCAACCCAGAAAGCAATTCTATGCTGCACAATCTGCATTTGACTCAAGAATGTATGATGTTGCAGAAAAAGAATATCTCAAGAGAGTGGAGATGGGTCATTGGTATGAGGAAGTATTTTTCTCATGGATGCGTGTTGGAATGTGTCGAGAATTTTTGGGTCGGCCAGTGGAGCAAATTATCGATGCATTCATGAATGCGTTTGAAACAGCACCACACAGAGTAGAACCACTGTATCACATGTCTTGCATTTATAGAAAGTATGGTAGACCACGATGTGCATTCATGGTCGCACATCTGGGTCTGACAATTCCAGTTCCTCAAGACATTCTGTTCGTTGATAATGCAAATTATCAATGGGGAATTTATGATGAAATTGGTACAACGGCTTTCTATGCAGGTAGACCACAAGTTGGCATGTCTGCATGTGAAAAGATTCTAAAAGAACCACATCTTCCACAAGAGCACCGTGAAAGAGTAACCAACAATTACAATATTTACTTAAAACACTTGTTGGAAATGCAAGAAAAAATGTTGAAGGATCAAATGGAAAAGAATAAAGACATTGCTTCGAAGGTAAATAAAACCACTTTGGATATAAGTCCCGAAAAAGCAGCCTTAAAACTTTAAGCATTCGAAACAACTAAATACTTAATAATGACCTAGTTATAGGTCATTATTTTTTGGAGAACCTATGGCAAATTCTTACGATACCTCAGTTATAAGGGGAGATACCCTAAGATGGACATTCAATTGGGCCAATTCTTTAGGAAGCACTTTTGATTTGTCCGGGTCTACCTTGTACATGGCCATCGGAAGAAGTTATGACAATACATCTTTGTTAGTAACATATTCTGTCAATGTTCTAGCAGGATCTACTGCCGTTTCACCAAAAGGATTTACCGGAGGAATATCTTCTGGGGCAACTGGTGGAACGCTTTTTGTTTGTGTAGGTTCAACCTACACACAACAGTTTCCGTTGTATACATCAGTTTTTTATGATATTCAGGCCACCATTGCAAATACTCAAGACATTGTAACTCTGCAAAATGGACAAATAAATATATTGCCAGATGTTAACATAACTTAAATCTAATGTTTTTTGGAAAAAATAAAACATCTTTAAAATTAATAAAAGCACTTCCAGAACTGGATGGTAGCGAACAATATACTATTGTTGAAAGTGTTTTAAATCCAAAAAGAGTAAATATTGGAATTGGTGTATCTAAAGTTCTTCTTAGATCTTCTAAAGGCAATGAATTTATAATTGAAGGAAATGCAAAGAAGATAAAAGAGCATTTCACGCCAATATTTGTATTTGAAAATATTGATGGTGTTGTGTATAAGCCAAAACTTTCTATTGGTTCTTTGACAAAAAATGTCAATTTAAAGGAAACCACATCAGTTCAACCAGATGAAAAAATTTATTTGGGGCATGGGACTTCTGAGCGATACTTTATTCAAGAAGGCACCAATAAGATAATAAAATTTATTGGTAATCCATCTCAAATTAAAAATTTATTGGAAGAAAAAACTAATAAACAGCAAGTACAGTTGGAATCATCTGAATCAAAAGTTATTGAAAAAACAATAATTAAAGAGATTGTTTCTCAACCCGGTGTACCTGGAAAGGTTGGCGAAAGAGGAGCAAGAGGAGAAAGAGGACCACAGGGACCAAAAGGTGACAGAGGAATGGTTGGTCTCCAAGGGCCTATTGGTCCTGCTGGTCAAGACGGTAAAGATGGAATAAATGGCCTTCCCGGTGAAAAAGGAGATCGTGGAGAAAAAGGCGATCCGGGTCCACAAGGAAAAAAAGGACCAAAAGGAGACAAAGGAGATAAAGGCGACAGAGGAGAGAGAGGGTTTCCGGGTCCAAAGGGAGATCAAGGCCCAATGGGTCCTCCGGGGCCACAGGGACCTATTGGTGAACGGGGAATGCCGGGGCAAAAAGGTCCTAAAGGAGACATGGGACTTCAAGGCCCTGCTGGTGAATCTCCAATAGTAAAAGCATCGTATCCCCTCATTCTTGAAGATGGTGTAATTTCATTTGAGTCTGAGCACGTTTCTTCTATTTTAGAAAAATTTAAGAATGAAAGTGTTCAACAAGTAATCAAAACAATGACAGTCCCAACCACCCCAGCAGGTGGTGGGGCTGTTGATATTGCTTTGAATGGTGATAAAATAATAAGAAGCGTAGATACCATAAATTTCTTGGGATCTAATGTAACGATCAACAGAAGAAGAAAAAATGTTGACATTACAATAACTGGTGGGGGTGGAGGTGGAGATGGAGGATTTGTTCAAAGTGATACCGAACCACCGGGAGCAACTTTTGGTTGGAGATGGTTTAATACTACAGATGGACGATTGTATACCGCAATAGACAATGGTGATGAAAATATTTGGGTACAATTGGCATCTGCTGTAAATACAGACATAACGACTTCAATACACAGCACATCAGGTGTTACGGGTGCAACATATTCTGTTTTGAGTACAGACTACTACATAGGTGTTAGTTATGCTGGACCAGTAAGCATTACACTGCCAGAAATTCCTGAAACAGGAAGAGAAATAGTGGTCAAAGATGAATCTGGAAATGCTGGTGCAGGTCCAAATCGTTATATAACGATTTTAGGTGGAACAGCATCAGATAAAATTGACAATCAAAATTCAGCAATAATAAATCTCAATAACGGGGCACTTCATTTAATTTATAGAAATGGATGGAGAATAATATAATGAGCTACTTATTCAACAATCAAGTCAGTTTTGTCGGAAATGCAGTAGATGCATTTAATCGTCTAAAGGTCTCCAACCCATTTACTATTTTTGATAGTCAACACAGATACAAAATAAATGATAAATGGAGTTTTTTTGGTGTAACTGGTGGTACATATTCATATCAAGTTGCAGAAAGTGCCATCTATTTAACCGCAGGAACAACAGCAGGATCCAAAGCAACATCACAAACAAAAAGAGTATTTGCTTATCAACCTGGTAAATCGTTGTTCATGTTGTCTTCTTTTGCTTTTAATTCTGCCAAATCCGGATTACGCCAAAGAATTGGTTATTTTGGAATAACTGGCGGTGCAACATCGGGAATTCCTTATAATGGAATATATCTTGAACAAAATGGATTGACTCTTTCATTGAATTTGGTTTCAGCATCATTAGAAACCACATTTACTGCAAATCAATCTGATTGGAATGGAGATCCATTTAATGGGACTGGGACATCCGGAAGAACCTTAGATATTACAAAAGGAAATATTTTTTGGATGGACATTGAATGGTTGGGGGTTGGAGATGTAAGAACTGGCTTTATAGTCGATGGAAGACCAGTAATAGCCCATACATTTCACAACGAAAATGAAAGACCTACAGCTTATATGACTACGGCTGCTCTTCCAATGCGACATGAAATTGAAAATCTCACAGGACAAACAGGAAACAGTAGCGTAAAGCAAATTTGTTCATCCATGATTTCGGATGGTGGATACCAAGGATTCAGTCAAAGGTACAACATCACAAAGAATGGAGCCACTTTAAGTCCATTAACTACTGCTGGTACTCAATATCCAATGATTGCTTTGAGATTAAATTCAAGTCGTTTAGATAGTGTTATTATTCCATCAAATATAAGTGCAGTAATCGAACCCGGAACAAACAACAAACCACAAACAGTTCAATACAGAATTTTGTTAAATCCTACTTTAACTGGAAATACTTGGATTACACATTATAACGGAAATGTAGATTATAACATTACCGCAACAGCAGTAACTGGTGGAACAGATATTATAGGTGGTTATATCAGCAGCAGCGGATCTTTGGATATTTCCAATATCAATGACTTCAATTTTCAATTAGGAAGAACACAAAATGGAGTAAGTGATACTTTTGTTTTAACATTTACTCCACTTGAATCTGATACAAATGTGTCAGTTGACATGTCTTGGTTTGAAATTCTATAAGTAAAAAAATATGCCTATTGATTTTCCCAGTAATCCATCAGTTGGTGCCTCATACACATATGATGGCATAACATGGCAATTTGATGGTGTTGCTTGGAAAAAAGTAGTTAGTGGCGGCACAGGAGGATTTGGAAATACCGGAGCAACAGGTGCTACTGGAGCAACTGGTCCTCAGGGACCTCAAGGAAACACTGGTGCAACTGGTCCTCAAGGACCTCAAGGAAACACTGGTGCTCCGGGAACCACAGGAAACACTGGTCCACAAGGAACCACAGGAAACACTGGTGCTCCGGGAACCACAGGAAACACTGGTCCACAAGGAACCACAGGAAACAC
>Ga0209229_10000918_pt1 | contig 12212 bp, 12 predicted proteins | sample SanBayMetagenome_FD_187466 | JGI IMG/M metagenome (GOLD analysis project Ga0209229, IMG submission 187466) | Freshwater and sediment microbial communities from dead zone in Sandusky Bay, Ohio, USA (SPAdes) (version 2) | ecosystem: Environmental > Aquatic > Freshwater > Lentic > Sediment... | reverse complement strand
CGTGTTGCAGAGTTCTTCCCGCCGAAACTCATCACGCAGGTGGGCATTCGCGCGCTGTGCAAGGAAGAAGCCGCATTCATCAAGAAGGAGGGAGTTAACACATTCTTCGCTTCTGCAATTCGAAGGGGCCTGCACGGCCAGAACTGGCAGAAGAGTGTCGTTGATACCCTGGCGAAAGATGTCTACATCACATTCGATGTCGATGCATTTGATCCCTCAATCATGCCGGCTACGGGCACGCCAGAGCCAGACGGACTCTTCTACAGTGAAACGATTGATGTGATTCGTGAAGTCATAGCATCTGGACGTCGCATCGTTGGACTCGACATTGTGGAGCTTGCGCCAGATGCGCGCACGCCACATGCAGATCTCACAACTGCCCGTCTGCTGTATAAGATTCTGAATCTTGCGATGACTCCAGCACCCAAGCGCTCTTCAACGAAACCAACTACACGCCGCCGCTCATGAACAACGAACTACAGTCAACCGTCGAACAGCTGTTTGCACTTCCTGCTCACGAACTGCAGTATGATAGTCGCACCGCACACACCTGCGCGACAATTCTCGATGCATTGAATTCTGGCGCTATTCGTGCCGCAACCCGCAACGATGACGGTGCATGGGTGGTCCATGCGTGGGTAAAGCAGGGAATACTTCTGCTCTTCCGTGCGGGACGTCTCGAGGACATGTCGACTGATGAGAATTTTCGCTTCTTCGACAAGCACACGCTTCATACTCGGGCATTTACGTTAGAGGATCAAGTGCGGATTGTACCTGGTGGTACAACGATTCGCAACGGAGCATACCTCGCACACGGTGTGATATGCATGCCGCCGGCATACGTGAACATTGGTGCGTACGTTGGCGAAGGAACGATGATCGATTCGCACGCACTCGTGGGAACATGCGCACAGATTGGTGCGCGCGTCCACATTAGTGCTGCGGCGCAAATCGGAGGCGTCCTCGAGCCAGCGGGTGCGCGCCCGGTTATCATCGAAGATGATGTGATGGTTGGTGGTAATTGCGGCGTCTACGAAGGCGTAGTTGTCCGCTCTCGTGCGGTGCTTGGAAGTGGCGTCGTACTCAACGCATCAACACCGGTGTATGATCTTGTGCACGAGCGGATCCTCCGCAGTACGGCAGATCAACCGCTGGAAATCCCAGAAGGTGCAGTCGTGATTGCAGGAAGCAGAGCGGTATCGACACCGTTCGGTTCGCAGCACGGATTGAGCATGAGCACACCGCTCATCGTCAAGTACCGCGACGAAAAGACTGATGCTCGCACTGCATTAGAAGCAGCGCTGCGTTAATGAAACGTAATGCCATGAGCATTTGCATATCACGCAACAACATGTATATTCGCAACCAATGAACTCACGCCAGAACCATTCCGCTCCGACAACAGCCATGATGCATTGCTGCATGATGTGTATGTGCATGTCAAGTGAGGAGTGGCTCGGCTAAGAACGCAACAGCGATTATCAACAAACGCCATTCCTTTCACGGGGATGGCGTTTTTTCGTTTCAAACTGTTTGATCGAAGCGTCTCCCCAAAACGTTGGAGACACTATGTCAAGCACACTGCGCTACGAAACACTTCAGGTACATGCTGGGTACAGCGACGTCGAACAATCGACGCGGTCGCGTGCAGTTCCGCTGTATCAAACAACCTCGTATACCTTCAAGGACGCCCAGCACGGAGCTGATCTCTTTGCGCTACGCGAGTTTGGCAACATCTACACTCGAATCATGAACCCTACGACGGATGTGTTTGAACAGCGCATCGCTGCTCTGGAGGGGGGAGTAGCGGCTGTAGCAACAGCAAGCGGACAAGCTGCGCAGTTCGTTGCGATCAACACGCTCGCTTCGGCAGGTGACAATATCGTAACGTCGTCCTACCTCTACGGTGGCACAGCCAATCAGTTCAAGGTTGCGTTTCGTCGACTCGGGATCGACGTACGATTTGCCGACGGTAGCGATCCCGAATCATTCCGTGCACTTGCTGACGATCGTACAAAGGCGTTCTACGTTGAAACCATCGGCAATCCTGGCTTTGATGTGCCCGACTTCAATGCGATTAAGGCAGTAGCCCGTGAGTTCGGCATCCCCCTCGTGGTCGACAACACGTTTGGTGCAGCTGGCTACATCGCACGTCCAATCGAATTCGGTGCTGATGTTGTTGTAGCATCTGCAACAAAGTGGATTGGAGGTCACGGAACAGCAATTGGTGGCGTGATTGTCGATGCTGGAACATTTGATTGGAGCAACGGCCGATTCCCACTCTTCACCGAGCCAAGTGAAGGATATCACGGACTACGTTTTTGGGATGTGTTTGGAAGTGATGGGCCATTCGGCAATATCGCTTTCGCAATTCGTGCGCGCGTGGAAGGACTCCGAGACTTTGGACCATCGCAAAGTCCGTTTAACTCGTGGCTTCTCCTGCAGGGTCTCGAGACGTTGTCGCTTCGCGTTCAACGAACTGTTGACAACGCCCTAACGATTGCGTCATGGCTCGAAGATCATCCTGAAATCGAGCGTGTGAACTATCCTGGACTCAAGAGTCATCCGTCGTACGAGCGCGCACGTACGTATCTCCGCAATGGCTTCGGAGGAGTGTTGTCGTTTGAGCCAACGGGTGGATCAGAGCGTGCAGCATCGATCATCAACAACCTGAAGCTCGTATCACACCTAGCGAATGTTGGTGATGCGAAGTCACTCATCATTCAACCGTCGCTTACCACGCACCAGCAACTCGATGAAGCACAGCAGCGTGCGGCTGGCGTCACACCTAATCTCCTGCGCCTCAGCGTTGGGATCGAGCATGTTGATGACTTGCTCGAGGATCTCGATCAAGCGATACGGAGTTCTCGATGAACACGTTTGTCAGTTCCGAACGGTTTGATCTTGAAGGAGGGGAATCCCTCGACGGTCTCACGATTGCCTACCACACCTATGGCGAACTAGCTCCATCCGGTAGCAATGTGATCTGGATCTGTCACCCACTCACTGGAAACAGTGATGTTCAGTCGTGGTGGGGCGACCTTGTTGGACCTGGTTTGGTGATCGATACCAATCGGTACTTCGTTGTGTGTGCGAATGTGATCGGCTCGTGCTATGGCAGCACAGAGCCGACGCATAGTGCGTTCCCGCTCGTCAGCATTCGTGATCAGGTCAGAGGCCTTATCCAATTGCGGCAGTTTCTCGGCATCGCGAACATCGCATGTCTGATTGGTGGCTCCATGGGCGGACAGCACGTGATGGAGTGGGCGCTTGTAGAGCCGGACGTCGTTGAACGCATTATTCCCGTTGCGACAAATGCCAAACAGTCGGCATGGGCAGTTGCATTCAATACTGCGCAGCGACTTGCCATTACAGCTGATCCAACATTTCAGACGAATCTGCCTGGTGGGGGATCATCAGGTCTGATCGCGGCACGTGCCGTTGGTATGCTCTCGTACCGCACGCCCATTCTCTACAACGTGCGGCAAGGAGTGGATGACCAGCGTCTACAGAACTTTCCTGTCGAGACCTACCTCTACTATCAGGGCGCCAAGTTGCTGAAGCGGTTCTCTGCTTACGCATACTATGCGCTTACACGCTCAATGGACACGCACGACGTGGGTCGAGGACGTGGGTCGACCGGAGAGGCACTACGATCGATACGTGCAAAGACATTAGTTGTAGGGGTTGACACGGACATGTTATTCCCCGAGGGCGAGCAACAGTACATCGCCGACATGATCGGTGGTGCCACCTATCGACGCATGACAAGTGTGTCGGGACACGACGCGTTTCTGATTCAACAGAAGACGCTCGGAAACATCATTCAACAAGCAAGGATACTTCCATAATGTCGACTCAACCATTGCGTATAGGTTTATTCGGATTCGGTGTTGTTGGACAAGGACTCTATCATGTGCTTCAGCAAACAGACGGAGTACAAACTGAAGTTGTTCGCATTTGTGTCAAAGACAAGGAGAAGCCGCGAACCATAGCACCACAGAGATTTACGTTTAGCAGCGACGATATTCTTCTTGATCCAAACATCGATGTTGTGGTTGAGCTTATAGACGATGCCGATGATGCATTCGATATTGTTCGTCGTGCTATGCGCCTTGGCAAGGCTGTAGTAAGTGCCAACAAGAAGCTCATTGCAACACGACTGCAAGAGTTGCTTGATTTACAGCAAGAAACCGGTGTGCCATTCCTCTATGAAGCATCCACTGGTGGGAGCATCCCAATCATTCGAAATCTTGAGGAGTACTACGATACCGATCATCTCAAGAGCATCGAAGGTATCGTCAATGGCACAACGAACTATATCCTAAGCGCACTACATGCGTCAACATCACCGAGTTATCAGGATGCACTCTCGCAAGCTCAAGCACTAGGCTTTGCAGAGAGCGATCCGACCTCGGACACTGAAGGCTTTGATGCTGCGTATAAAACAACGATTCTCGCAACACATGGATTCGGCGTCGTTGCGCATCCTTCTGCCGTTGTTCGAAGAGGTATTGCTGCAGTTCGTGGTTTTGATATTGATGTTGCTCTTCGACATTGGAGGACGATCAAGCTTGTATCGCGCATTGTGCGTGACGGAGACACCATTTCGCTTCTGACGTTGCCTGCGTTCGTGTCACGCAACAATCAGCTCGCACACGTGAGTGGCGCAAACAACGCGATAGCCGTGACGGCAGAATACTCCGACGTCCAGTGCTTGTTTGGGAAGGGGGCTGGAAGCTTGCCAACTGCCTCGGCCGTCGTATCTGACCTCTCGAAGATCCAGGGTAACTACCGCTATGCATACGGTCGTCTGAAGCGGTCCGCTGGTCTAACGCTTGATCAGCGCGTCACTGTTTCGGTCTATGTCCGAGCGAGCGACGAGCAACTCGATGCACTTCCGTTTACGTCAGTTCAGACTGATCACCGTGACGTAGAGGGTCGGTACATCATCGGAAGCATACGCCTTGACGCACTTCAGCAGTCAACAGCATTCATTGATCGTGAAGCATTCGTTGCGTTGTATCTCGAAGATTAACGAGATGCAACGCACGCCTCACATCGTTAGGACATTGTTGGATCGCCCTTGTCGCGGTTGAGGCGAACAGCCTGGCGTACCATTGCTTCGAAGACATCACGCTTGACGTCGTTGACGTGGCGGATCGTGATGTGGCGCATCATCGTAAGGTCGCCCACGAGCAATCCATCGGGATCGTCGAGGTCGATGCCACGCCAGAAACCAAAGTTGACGTGATCGCTAAACGCCTTGATGTAACAGACAGGTCCGTTCGACGAGAACACTGGTTGTGACCAGAGAATCGACTCGTCGATATCGCCAGCCCCTTGACGGATGATTGCGCGAAGCGTCGTGAGAACTTCGCGTTGCCAGCCCTTGAAGTGTCCGATGTAAGCGTCAACATTAATCGCATTGATAGGTGCCAGCACTGGTGCCGGCTCGTCCTTCACCTTTGGTGTGTCGTCGTAATCGCCGCGTGTTGCGCGACGCTGCAATACCGATCCACGCGGCGCACGTTCTTTCTTTTCGCCACCCTTATCGTCGCGGCGGCGCTCATTGCGCTGCTGCTGTTGACGTGGTTGTTGCTGTTGCTGCTTTTGTTGTCCAGCCGGAGCTGCCTCTGCTGCGTCGCCTGCGTCATCGCCCTCTTCGCCATCGGCAGCGGCTGCACCAGCGGCTTCGCCAGCGTTCTGACCCGACTTCTTCTTGCGACGACGCTTGCGCTTCGAGCGCTCTTGTTCCGATCCACCTTCGGCACCTGACTCGGGGCCGGATGATGACGGACGATCGTCGTCGTGGCCACCCGCGTCGGCATGCTCGGACGCATGCTCTGATGCACCCTCCGCGCCCGACGCTTCCTGTCCTGGACGTGGCTGGCCATCGCCGCCACGGCGACCGCGACCTCTGCGACGACGCCCGCGGCGTCCTTCACCGGTGCCTTGCGAGCCCCCTTCAGAGGATTCGTGTGATGATTGTGCTGCTGGTTGTTGTTCGTCTGCTTGCATCATGTGCGTATGGGTCGGATCGACGTTGTAAGCTGCAAATATACGGAATGCTAAGGCGGCTTCGTGTCTAAGTTTGTACCATGAACCTACATACGTATCTCGTTGCTGTGATTGCGGTTGCATGCATGAGTGCGCTGCCGAGTGCGGCGCAAATCTCCGCTGGATGTACCGGATATGCGCAGTCGCTAACGTTATCGGGCGACTATCCGGACGGACAAGCCATACGAGCGCAGATTGGGTATGGTGTTGGAGTAGCAGTCGCGTATCGACTGCTCGACGACGTAGAGGTGACGTTTGAGCCGTCGCTCGATCTTCGCCATGGACGCAGCACAGAGACGATCAGCACGTCTGCATCGCCCTCCTATGATTCCACGGTGGCGACGATCCGTGTGAGGTCGATGTCGATCCCCCTGGGAGTGCGCATTTGGTCGCAAGCACATACGTGGGTGTTCACCAGTGGCATTGCGGCGCGCATAGCATCGAGCGGAATGCGTACAGACGGCGACGGTACGGAGTGGTCCTTCACCGACGCATTGTCACAGCTCGAGGTCGGCGTCTACCTCGGTGTTGGGTACAGGATTACGATTGGCAACGTCCGTGTGCTCCCTGAACTCCGCTACGAACAAGGGATCTCGAACGTGTTACGCGGTGCACCGGTGGTTGGACTACCGCCGGCTCCGATTCTTCGCACGAATGGATTCTCGCTCCGTGTTGCGTGTCAGTATGAATTGGGGGGTGGACAATGACAATGCTTCGTGGAGCACTCGTTGTATGTCTGATGTGGTGCACGGCAGCATCTGCTCGAGCGCTACCAAGTAACGCATCAGATGCGTCGCAGGGCGCGGTTGTCGGTCCAGTTCTCGGCGGACATTTGTTTCAACCACTCGTCGGACATCCCATGGCGTTTGTGATGAGCTCTACGAGATTGACGCTTGGTGGTGGTATCACGAGCAATCTCCAACTGCCGATTGTGCGGATAGGTGAGCGCATCGTCCTTGCCCCAGAGGGAAGTCTGGCCTTCATCGCGACTGGGGCTGAGCATGAGCAACGCATCAAGGACTGGTTGTCGGTGTACGTCGGTGTTGACGTTGTTGGACGTCTCGGAACTGATGTCAAAGCACTGCTGAGTCAGGGCGTAAATGCAGTTACGTCGTTTGACCTCGGATGGAAAGTGCGTGCATATCAATCCGAGCGCATGCTGCTGACCATGTCACTCGATCTCGTCAACGGTAGCGTGACAACTGTCGACGTCGATCGCTGGGTACGAGGCATTGTAGACAGTGGTGGAGTTACGTCAACAAATCCGCTCGTTGATACCAAGCCGACAATTACGGCAGGCGTGAGCGCGCATTGTGCCTACGCGGTGAGTCCGGCTATCGGACTCATGGCAACTGTATCGGGAGTGTATGGGGAATCGGCTGTACGTGGAGGCGACTCCAAGATCTTCTTCAACGCAGGCGGCAATATCAACGTTGACATGCGACCGCTCGTTGGTATCCCTGTGGCAACCACCGTTGGAATCGTCTACCGTCAGAACCCATCTGTTGATGATGCGTCAACGCGTTCGGATGCAATGGTCGCATCAATGCGAATCGGCACTACGGTATCTCAGCACTTTGCTCTTGGTGTGCAAGTGAACGCACAGAACGGTGAAATAGGAAACGGCACCCACGTTCTTGCGATCGGGGGTGCCGTTGATATGCGATTCTACTACTGAGCAGCGTTACTTACTTGTCCTTGTCTGCTGCGACAGAAGCTTGGTTGTACGGTGTGACCAATTTCTTGATCGAACCGGCAGCCTTGCGAGCTTGCGCTGCACCCTTCTTTGTTGTTGCGTTGTGTCCCTCTTGGAACTGGGCAAACAGGGCAACGATTTGCTCGTAGAGCTCTTGCTTTGACATTGCGGATTCCTCAGTGAAATGAACAGAAAGCGTGTGACCCCCACAGGGCACGTGTTCCATTATACACACGAAATTCGAAATTGGCGCACTTGACTTTTATTCAAATGGATGATCGCGAACTGCTGGGATGCGCATCTTGATCAACTTTTCGATGTCGCGCAGCTGTGAACGATCCTCTGGTGTAGCAAGTGTGAGAGCCACTCCAACGTTGCCAGCACGGCCTGTACGACCGATGCGGTGGACATACGTTTCTGGTGATTCTGGTACATCGTAGTTCACGACGTATGGCAGCGAGCTGATATCGATACCACGAGCAGCGATATCAGTTGCAACGAGTACGCGCATGCGACCATTCTTGAAATCTTGCAGCGCACGCTGACGTGCTGTCTGCGACTTATCTCCGTGGATCGATGCTACGCGCATACCGACCTTTTCGAGATCACGTACAACGCGATCAGCACCACGCTTTGTGCGTGTGAAGACCAGAACCGATCCCTCGAGATCTTCCTTGAGCAAGTGCGCCAAGAGGGCACGCTTGTGATCACGCTCGACGAAGTACAAGCGTTGGTCGACCTTTTCAGTGGTTGGCTTTTCCGGCGTAACCGAAACGTTTACTGGATCGGTAAGGATTGTGTTCGCAAGCGAGCGAATCTCGTTTGGAAGCGTTGCAGAGAAGAACAACGTTTGACGCTGTTCTGGAACGAGCTTGATGATTTGCTTGATGGACGGCATGAATCCCATGTCGAGCATTCGATCGGCTTCGTCGAGCACAAGCGTGTGAACCCTATCAAGGCGCAGCGCACGATGTTCGATCACATCGAGCAAGCGACCAGGCGTTGCGATGACGATGTCGACACCACGGCGGATCTGATCGATCTGCGGACGGATGCTAACACCACCAAGGAGAACTACTGTGCGGATACGCATGCCCTTGGCATACGTCATGATGTTCTCGTTGATCTGAATTGCAAGTTCACGCGTTGGTGCAAGAACGAGCACACGTGGACCGTACTTGACTGGTCCTTCGTTGAACAAGCGGTGGAGAATTGGCAAGCCGAAGGCGGCTGTCTTGCCGGTACCTGTTTGGGCAATGCCAAACACGTCACGACCCGTCATGACAACGGGAATAGCTTGCTGTTGAATTGGTGTCGGGGTAACATACCCCGCGTTGCGTACGGCCTTTTCGAGTGGCGCGCACAATTGCAGATCGGTAAAGGTCATTGACCTTTCCTCCTATGAAATGGGAACTATGTCGGTCGAGATCTCTCGCGCAGATTGTTTATCTGCTATGTGCGACCGAATTCACCAAGACACAGGGGAGGACGGAGCAGAGAGAAACGTAACCGTGATGCTTACGGCATCGTAGACGAACAAAGATATCAAGAATTGTGCCAGTGATCTACATCACGCTCGATAATGCAGGTATGTGCGAGCTTTGTAACGATGTTAGTACTGAACAACATATCTCAAGGATACGGCAATGACGACGCACCACAGCAGTGTTGATTGGAAGCATGAACTCACGTTCGATGCGCATCAGAATGAACAAACGTTCACATTGGTATCGTCAACCAATGATGCAGCAGAGCCGGGGATTAGTCCGAAGAATATGCTGCTTACGGCACTGGCTGGATGCACGGCAATGGACGTTGCATCGCTGTTGCCGAAAATGCGCGTACCATTTACAACGTTGCGCGTGCGTGTTGATGGTGAGCTAACGGACGAACAACCGAGAGTTTACAAGAACATCCACATGATCTACGAGGTTGGCACATCCGAAGACTTTCGTCCGCAGGTCGAGCGTGCAATCGCGAAATCTACCGAGACGTATTGTGGAGTACATGCGATGTTGAGCAAAGGCTCAACGATTACGCATGAGCTCGTCTTCGTCGCCTGACGTGCGACGTCCAAGCACGGCCTGCAGCATCATGTCGAGCTCTTCGAACGGCGTATGTCCATGTGCGAGCACATGCACGTTGTCGTTGTACTCCAGGAGAAGTGTCGGGAAGCCCTCGATCCCGAGCGACTGCACGTAGGAGAACTCATCTTCGAGCGCTGCTGCAATCTGATCTGACGTCATGAGCGCGATGAATGATTCGGGCTCGATATCAAACGCAATCGCCATACGACGATACGTGTCGCTCTCGTTGAGGTCGAGTCCATCTCGATACAATGCTTGATGCAACCAATGTGCAGCAGCGAGTGCAGCATCCGGATGCATCGCTCGATAGGCGAGTAAGGCCAGACCCGGCATGCGCGAGTCGAGCACCATCGATCCATCGGGCAGCACCTGCGTGAGAAATCTCTCACCAAAGGTCACACCACATCGTTCTTCAATCGTACGATACGACGACGCGATCAGCTCTGCTTTTGTCGATAGTGGTTGCACCCGATCGCCAGTGAGCATACCGCCGGCGTAGACGTGCAGATCGAGAGACGCACACCACGCCTCATACAGGCGTGTAAGCGTTGGCTCGAAGCCAAAGCACCACCCGCAGAGCGTGTCTTGGAAGTAATGAAGTGCTGGACGTTCGTCGATCATGCCAAGCGCTTGCTCAGCTCTTGATCGAGCGCATCGAGGAATTCTTCTGTGTAGAGATAGTGCTCGCCATGGTTGACCTTGTTGCCGTGGATGCAGACTGCAAGGTCCTTCGTCATGCGGCCACTTTCGACAACATCAACACAGACGCGCTCGAGTGTCTGACAGAAGTTCACCAGTGCATCGTTGCCATCAAGACGTCCACGGAACTCCAATCCACGTGTCCATGCAAAGATCGACGCGATTGGATTCGTCGATGTTGGCTTACCCTTTTGATGATCGCGGTAGTGGCGAGTAACTGTACCGTGCGCCGCTTCCGCCTCCATCGTCTTACCGTCTGGCGTTACGAGCGTCGACGTCATCATGCCCAGCGAGCCGAAGCCTTGTGCGACAGTATCGCTTTGCACGTCACCATCATAGTTCTTGCATGCCCACACAAAGTTGCCGTTCCACTTCAGCGCAGCAGCAACCATATCGTCGATGAGTCGGTGTTCATATGTGATGCCTGCTTCGGCAAACTTGGTTGCGAACTCCGCATCAAACACTTCTTGGAAGATGTCCTTGAATCGACCGTCGTACTTCTTAAGGATTGTATTCTTTGTTGAGAGGTAGAGTGGCCAACGCTTCATGATTGCTTGGTTCATGCAGGCGCGGGCAAATCCACGGATCGAGTCATCTGTGTTGTACATCGCAAGTGCTACACCGTCACCCTTGAAGTTGTATACTTCGAATGACTGCGGCTCTGATCCATCTTCTGGTGTAAACGTGATCGTGAGCTTGCCCTTGCCCTTCGTCACGAAATCTGTGGCACGGTATTGATCGCCAAACGCATGACGACCAATGCAAATCGGTGCTGTCCAGTTCGGCACAAGACGTGGCACATTCGAGCACACGATTGGCTCACGGAATACTGTTCCGTCGAGGATGTTGCGGATAGTGCCATTCGGCGACTTCCACATGCTCTTCAGTCCAAACTCAGCAACACGTGCCTCATCTGGCGTAATCGTAGCACACTTGATACCTACGTTGTACTTCTTGATGGCTTCCGCAGCATCAATCGTCACCTGGTCATTCGTCGCATCACGATGCTCAATGCCAAGATCGAAATACTTGATATCGAGGTCGAGATACGGAAGGATCAGCTTGTCCTTGATGAACTTCCAGATGATGCGTGTCATTTCGTCGCCATCGAGTTCGACGACCGGGTTTGCGACCTTGATCTTTGCCATTGGGCGTGTGCTATGAAGTGCGAAAAGTTAAAAAGCGATGCAAGTTACGGTAACAGCGAACAAAATGTTCGCCGATTACAGCAGGGTCTGGCGATGATTATGCCGACGTAATGCGCGCGGCCGCGTCAAGGGCAGAGATCATCGCACCCTCTACACGAGCACCACCAAACGCATCCCCGATGAGCAAGAGCTGCGGACGCATAACGGCTTCGAATACGGTGGTTGCTGACTGATCAATGGGGCGACTGAACTTCCAACCATGGACGTCGACGTCGATCACGCCCGGGAGTGCCTCGCCAAAGACGCATCGTGCCAGGTATTGAGCAGTATTATGACGATCCTCATCCCACATGCGTTCGGAAACGTCCGGCGTTGCATGTATTGTGTACGAAGGCGTTGCGGAGATGCCCTTATCAAGATTGTCGCCGATGTATGCTACGTCCGGATGGGTGATGCTACGCACGTCAACGGGAGCAGACGTTGTGACGAGGGCAGCGATGCAGCGCTCGTAGCGAAGCATCC
>Ga0209229_10000917_pt1 | contig 12212 bp, 10 predicted proteins | sample SanBayMetagenome_FD_187466 | JGI IMG/M metagenome (GOLD analysis project Ga0209229, IMG submission 187466) | Freshwater and sediment microbial communities from dead zone in Sandusky Bay, Ohio, USA (SPAdes) (version 2) | ecosystem: Environmental > Aquatic > Freshwater > Lentic > Sediment... | reverse complement strand
TTACCTCCACTCGATATGATCAGCGGGATGAAGGTTGACAGGACCAACACGTGTTCGAGCGTTTGCTGAAACCCGGACATGGCAGCGATGGTCATGGTTTCGCCGATGAAAAGGATCAGTAGCCATACGATCCGCTTTCTGTACAGTTTGAGTAAGGGTACGTCGAGGTAGGGTTCATTGAGGGCTTCCGTTCCCCCCATTTTCTGCATGTCTTCCGTAAATTCTTCTTGTGCTACCCAAAGAATGTCATCGATGGTTACGATCCCCAATAGTTTATTACTTCGACTGATCACCGGCAGAGCCACCCGGTTGTTCATTTTGAAGATCTCACTGGCAGTCTCCTGATCCTCTTCAGGAGTGAGGGCAATGAAACGTCCGTCGATCAGTTCAGATATTCTTTTTTCGGGAGCATTCAGAATAATGTCGCGGATGCGGATGTCATCGATTAGTTCACCTTTTTCGTTGATGACATAAATAACATTGATCGTTTCACTGTCCTTTCCATACTTCCGGATGGTGGCAAAAACCTCTTCAATGGTATTGTGGGGATAGACGTACACGTAGTCAGGTGTCATCAAACGACCGATGGAGTTTTCCGGATACCCCAAAAGCGAAAGGGTGATCTTTCTTTCTTCGGGTTCGAGGAGTTTGATGAGTTCGCGAACGACATTGCTTGGTAATTCTTCCAGGAAGTCGGTTCGGTCATCCGCAGGTAATTCGTTGAGCAGATTGGCGGTGAGGTTTGCGGGGAGTTCGCGGATGACTTGTTTTTGCAGGCTGAGGTCAAGTATTTTGAATACGCTGACGGCCCGGTGCATGGACATCGCCGCGATGATCTCGGTCGCGAGTTCAGTCTCTTCATCCAAACAGGCGGCAATATCACTGATGTTTTGATCATCCAAATAGTCGCGCAGCAGCAAGGAGTCACCTTGCTCACGGATCCGGAGGAATTCCTCCCGCAGACTCACTTGGTTGATTTCAGCCGACATGCCGCGAAATTACGGAAACCACTGCTCGGCGAATATGAATTTCGTGCTCCTATGGGTGTAGCTTTGAGTATGATCCTTCCAACACTTTTTCTGGCCCCTTCGCCCGGCCGCGGACGAGGTGTATTTACTGAAGTTCCAATCGAAAAAGGCACCATCCTGGAGATCGCACCCGTGATCGTACTCTCCGCCAACGAACGGGCATTCATCGACCAGACCCGATTGCATGATTATATTTTTCTCTGGGGCGAGCATTCGGATCAGTGTGCAATGGCATTGGGGTATGTACCGATGTACAATCATCGTTCGCCCAGTAATTGTGAATATGAGATGGAATGGGATACTGAGTTGATACGGATCCGAGCCGTTCAAGACATTGAGGCCGGGGAGGAATTATTTATCAATTATCAGGGCGATCATGATAATACCAGTCCTGTTTGGTTCAAGTCCAATTAAAAAAAAAGCCCTCCGGCGGGGAGGGCTACTATCTAAGAGATAATGATTTGTTAGTCAAACTTAATTTGTGCGCGGATCTCACCGGTGGCAGGGTAAGCTGCTGTACGAAGAGTAAGGTAGTAGATGCCGGCAAGCAGGTTTTCCTCAGTTACGACGAAACCATCAACCAGCAACGTACCACGGAGTGAACCGCAAGATGTGTTGGATACGGTTGCGCAGCGTACAATTGGCGTAGTGCTGATGTTTTGCAAAACAGATGCAGAGGCAAAACCTACAGGGGCAGGGCCCATAATGCCTGCAGAGGTCACAGCTCCGGTCAATCCAGACCAGTTCAAGGTGTAAGTCAATATTCGAGTCTCACGTGAGTACCAGATATCCATTTTACCCAGCGCCGTTGAAGGTGTTTGCGGAACATTCAGGGCTCCGGTCATGGCGATATTATTCTTTCTGAATTCAGTGATCTTAGTGAATTCGGTATCGCGCTTACATGCGGTCAGCAAAAGCGAAGCGGTCAATACCAAGGCAGATAACCGGAGGAATTTCATGAGCAGTTAATTTGACGTAAAAATAAGGGAGTTTCGGATATCAGGCAAGCGCTTTAAAGACCAACTACTGGCCTGAGATCTTTCGCTGAATCTCCTGCAGTTTCAACAAGGCCTCCACAGGGGTCAACCGGTCAATATCCAGGCCCTCCACCAGCGACCGGATCTCACTGAATGTTTGGCTATGTGCGTCAAATATGGAGAGTTGGAATTGCTCCTTTGGGGATGTTGGAAGCGCTGACAGCACTTGCTTATTTGCTTCTGCTGAATCGCTTAAGTGATTGTTTTCCAGTTTTTTCATCACTTCCGAAGCTCGATCCAAGAGGGTGCTGGGCATACCTGCCATCCGAGCCACGTGGATCCCAAAACTGTGGGTGCTTCCGCCTGCTGCGAGTTTTCGTAAAAACAGGATACGGTTCCCGGACTCCCGGTGGGTCAGATGAAAATTCCGCACACGCTCCAATTTATTCTCCAGCTCATTCAGTTCATGATAATGTGTGGCAAATAGGGTAAGTGGCTTACCTGGGTGATCATGCAGGTACTCAGCGATACTCCAGGCAAGTGAGATCCCGTCATATGTGGCAGTACCTCTACCGATCTCATCTAAGATGATCAAACTCCTGTATGACAGGTTATTCAGGATAGAAGCCGTTTCATTCATTTCCACCAAAAAGGTCGATTCGCCGCCGCTTAAATTATCAGAGGCTCCAACGCGCGTGAATATTTTGTCGGTAAGAGGGATCTCGGCAGATCGGGCTGGCACAAAACATCCCATATGCGCCATAAGTGTTATAATGGCAGTTTGGCGTAATAAAGCCGATTTTCCACTCATATTGGGTCCGGTCAGAATGATCAACTGCTGCGTACTACGGTCCAAATACAGATCATTATCGATATAAGCTGTGCCTGCCGGTAGGATCGCTTCGATCACCGGATGGCGTCCGCCCTCTATCTTTAATTCATCGCCAGTTTTGAGTGCTGGTTTGCTGTATCGGTTCGAAGTGGATCGTTCGGCGAAACAACTGATACAGTCTAGTTCACCTAACAGAGCTGCGGTTTGTTGCAGGGGGCCAACATAGGGTTGGATCTTTGTAACGAGTTCTTCGAATAGTCTGCTTTCGATCGACAGGATCTTTTCTTCAGCTCCCAGAATCTTTTCCTCATATTCTTTCAATTCCGGGGTAACGTAACGTTCAGCGTTCGTAAGCGTTTGCTTACGGATCCACTCAGCCGGCACCTTATCCTTATGGGCATGGGTGACTTCGAGGTAATAACCGAACACATTATTGAAACCGATCTTCAGGGATGGGATTCCGGTGCGTATGACTTCTTGTTGCTGCAGTTTAGAGAGATAAGATTTTCCGTCCCGGGAGATGGATCTCAACTCATCGAGCCGTTCCTCTACGCCGGATCGGATGAGTCCACCTTTGTTGACAGCAGCCGGTGCATCATCTTCCAGCGTAGCGTGAATGATCGATCTGAGTTCGGGGCAGTCATTCAGTTTTGATTTCCGTTTAAGTATCCATTCGGTGGTTAATGGGATGAGTGACTGACCGACGGACCGAACCGCATCCAAGCCTTTTGCGAGTTGAATCAAGTCTCTCGGATTGGCCTTTCGCATTGCTAGTTTTCCGGCCAGTCGTTCCAGATCTCCACAGCGACCCAGTTGATCTTGGAGCGCTTTTAGCGTATCTGGTTTGTTTATTAAGTTTTCAACCATGTTTAGTCGCTCGTCGATGCTGGCCTTTTCTCTTAGAGGAAATAAGATCCATCTTCTCATCAGACGCGCCCCCATGGGTGAGTGGGTCTTATCCAAGACCGACAGTAAGCAGTGCGATTGACCGAATGCCCCCTCTAGTAATTCAAGGTTTCGGATCGTGAAGCGATCCATCCATAAAAATTCATCCCGGTCGATCCGTTGCAGGTTTTGAATGTGTTGCAGGTTCGGATGCTCCGTTTCGCGCAGATAATGCAGGATGGCACCGCCGGCAGTTTGGGCAGCAGTAAGTTCGTCCACCCCGAATCCTTTCAGCGAATGTGTTTGGAAATGCTTAGTTAATTGCTCCTGCCCATATTGAGTATCGAATACCCAGGGGTCGAGGCCGTATTGATAGATGCCCTCGCTAAGCCACTCGCGTATTTCTTTTTGTTTGTCTTTTGCCAAAATCAACTCGGTGGGACGGAGGCTTTGTATCAATTTATCAGCGTAGTCGCGATTGCCTTCTGCCAGAAAGAATTCGCCGGTTGATAGATCCAGAAAGGCTATGCCTAAGGTGGTCGGTCCGCCTACATGCAAAGCCGCCAGAAAGTTATTGGTTCGATGTTCGAGGAGTTTGTCCTGAATGGCAGTGCCCGGGCTGACCAGGTCCGTGACACCTCGTTTGACAACGCCCTTGGCTTGTTTAGGGTCTTCCAGCTGATCGCAGACGGCCACGCGGTGACCGGCCTTCACCAGCTTATGTAAATAGTTGTCAAGTGCATGGTGCGGAAATCCCGCCAGTTCGGATTCTGCGGCGGCACCATTGTTCCGTTTGGTCAGGGTGATGCCCAATATGCGTGAGGCAATCACGGCATCATTTCCAAAGGTTTCATAAAAATCGCCCACCCGGAATAACAGAATGGCATCCGGATGTTTTTGCTTGATCATCCGATGCTGCTGCATCATGGGGGTATCGCCACTGCTTTTTGCCACGCCAACAAAAATAATGGGTTCGGGCTTGTGTAACCCGGGAAAAGCCTGCATCTGAAGGGGAAAATCAACATTATGCGAGTGATACCCCTTTTCTTGTTTTTTATTACCCAGTCTATTTTTATGTTTTCACAGGATACCCTGCGGTTTCGGCCGGTACTTCGAAATGCCAGTGTCTATTTCGGATACGGAGCGGAACTTACCCATGAAGGCCGCATGCGGCTAGAGGCCGGTACCCGGATCATTCAATTGGATGGGATGAGTACGTCGGTAGACCCAAATAGTTTGCAGGTGAATTTGCCGGAGGGCGTGGCCTTGTTGTCGCAGCAGTTTCGGGTCTTTCAACCCCCGGTTCCTCCATCCAAATATGTAAAGCAGATCGAAGCGCTCACCGATAGCAACCGGTTGCTTCAAAAAGAAATCAGCCGGTTCCAGAACCTGATCAACATCGATCAGGAAATACTGGTCAAAACAGGATTGCTGATCGAATCGCCACTCAAGGACAAAACAGAACGTCCGGTTTTGGCGGCGGATATCCTCCGGCTGCTGGATGTCTATACGGCTCGGATCGAAAAAGCCAAGCTATCCATCTTCCAGTGGCAATCCGAGATGGATAAGATCCAAAAAAAGATCCAGCAAAACAATAATCAGATCTATCAATGGTCGCAAGAAGAGTCAAAGCCGGGGGATCCGGTCGGACAACTCTTCTTACAAGTCATGGCCACTCGTGCCGATGAGTATCCGGTCAAGGTCTCTTACTACACTCCGCATGCCGGGTGGACGGCCAATTACGATCTGCGCGTGAATTCAAAAGAGAATAAAGTCAAACTTGTCTATAAAGCATCGCTCACGCAAACCACCGGTATCCATTGGAAGCAAGTCAAACTGACATTGAGCACGGGTACTCCCAATTTCGGTGTGCAGGCTCCGTTGCTCACGCCTTGGTATTTGCAATTGTATGTACCCGAGCTGTATCGTCAGTCTCAGATGCGCTCAGTAAATGTCAACGCAAACGTGGTGCAATCGATGAGAAAGGAAAGTGTTATAGCCGATAAGTTGGATCTGGATGAATCAGGTATGGGATATAAAGTGGCAGCACCGGCACCCGTAGATCCCAGTACCATGGGCGCTTACACCACATTGAGTCAAGGGCAATTGAATACCAGCTATGAGATCTCACTACCGTACGATGTGCCGGCGGATGGGCAGATTCAGCAGGTTAATATTCAGGAGCGGTCGGTAGATGCGGGTTTGAAAAACTATGCGGTTCCCAAACTAGATCGGGAGGCGTATCTGATGGCCGAGATCGGTGATTGGCAACAATTGGATCTGATCCCCGGCACAGCGAACATCATTATGGACGATACCTATGTTGGTAAAACACAGATCGATCCGAATACCACGGCAGATACCTTGAATCTTTCATTGGGAAGAGATAAGCGGATCGCCTTGAAGCGTACACAGGTAAGAGAAACGGCTCCTGCCAAGTCTAGCGGGGGCATGAATAAACAAGTATTCACCTATGAGATCACGGTCAAGAACAATAAAGTGACGCCTGTTCAGCTGTTGTTGAAGGACCAGCATCCGCTGAGTGCGGTGAAAGAAGTGGAGGTTTCTTTGGAGGATGCCGGAGAGGCAGAGGTGAATCCAGAAACGGGGGTGTTGACTTGGAAGGTGGACCTCAAGCCGGGGGAGAGCAGAAAGTATCGCTTTGTGTATAGCGTGAAATATCCGCGCGATAAGCGAATCGTAAACCTTTGATCGGAAAACCGATCGGGTACAAGCAGGTCCCTTCTTTTCAGGAAGCGGACCTGCTTACCTTTGTGCCATGCGTAAACTGTCTATGGATGAGCTCGGAAGAAAAACGGTTGAAGAGGCTCGTCGTGCTGAGAAGTTTCCGTTGATCCTGATTCTGGAGAATATCCGTAGCGCCTATAATGTTGGAAGTGCCTTTCGAACGGCGGATGCCTTTCAGGTGGAGGCGATCTACCTGACGGGTTATACGGCTTTCCCGCCCCACAAGGAAATACGAAAAACAGCACTCGGAGCTGAAGATTCGGTGCCCTGGCGCCATTTTCCGGATGGGGTATCGGCTGTTGAAAGAGCGCGTTCGGCCGGGTATCAAATTTTGGCGGTAGAGCAAACCACGAGCAGCATCTTTTTACAATCATTGGGTTCAAAGCTTACGGAAAGAACCGCGTTGGTTTTTGGAAATGAGGTCACCGGCGTAGAACCTGCAACACTTTCGGCAGCTGATGGATGTATCGAGATCCCACAAGGCGGCATGAAACATTCACTCAATGTGGCTACGGCTCTGGGTGTGGTGGTTTGGGAATTTGTACGTTCGCAGTCCGGTAACCGTGAGCTTCTGCCTTAATTGAATCCAAGTCTATGAAAAAGTATCTCAGCCTGATCAAATTCTCCCATACCATTTTCGCCATGCCGTTTGCTTGTGTGGGATTTGGGTTGGGCGTCACTGATCAGTGGGGATCTTTTCAGGATGTTGATCTGTCCGGTTGGATCTGGAAAGGACTGGGCGTGATCGCCTGCATGGTTTTTGCGCGCAGTGCGGCCATGGCATTCAATCGTTACCTCGATCGAAACATTGACGCCATGAATCCGCGCACGGCCATGCGGGAGATACCAGCCGGCCTAATCAGCCCCAAACGGGCACTTGCTTTTACCCTGATCAATTCGATTCTGTTTGTCGCGGCTGCCGGCCTGATCAATCCCTTGTGTTTTCTTTTATCACCGGTAGCCTTATTGGTTGTACTGGGTTATAGTTACACCAAGCGATTCACCGCCCTTTGTCATTTGATTTTAGGGATCGGACTTTCTCTTTCTGTCATCGGAGCCTACTTGGCTGTAACGGGTTCATTCAGTTTGCTGCCCCTCATTTTTTCTTTTGTGGTGCTGACCTGGGTGTCGGGTTTTGACATCCTTTACGCCATGCAGGATGAATCATTCGATCGGGCGCAATCGCTTCACTCTGTTCCCGCCTGGATAGGGGGGCGTCGCGCTTTGCTGATTTCTTCCGCACTCCATTTTCTTACGATCGCTGCCTTGTTCTTGGCAGGCATTTGGGGGGATTTGGGTTTATGGTATTGGACGGGCGTATTGATTTTTACAGGCCTGCTTATCTACCAACACGCTTTAGTGAGTGCGGATGATCTTTCCAGGATCGATCTTGCATTCATGACAACCAATGGCATCGGCTCGGTGGTCTTTGCGCTCTTTTTTCTCGCTGAGTTAATCTTTACATACTGATCATGGGAAGGATCCTGGCCATCGATTATGGAGGAAAACGTACCGGTCTGGCCGTTACGGATCCGTTGCGGATCATTGCAACAGGATTAGCCACGGTGGAGAGCCGCGAGGTGATGAATTTTTTGCAGGATTATGTCAAGCGTGAGACGGTAGATCAGATCATCATCGGGTGGCCCATGAATTGGGACGATACGCCCACGGATGCCACTCCGTTGGTGGAGAAGTTTATAGCTAAACTGGCTAAATCGTTCCCCGGTCTTCCTGTGGAGAAGGTGGACGAGCGGTTTACCTCCAAGATGGCTCGCTCTGCCATGCTGGAGATGGGATTGAAGAAGAAAGACAGACGCAATAAGGCCTTGGTAGATGAGATCGCTGCCACCATCTTATTGCAGGAATATCTTCAGCGGAGCGGTGGATGAGAGTGATTGGATTCGGTAACTTTGCAAAAATCCTAACGGTGATCCTTCCAATTGTTGCATACGGCCATCCAGTTTTACGTGAATCTACAAGCGAGGTTCAGCCCAGCCATCCTGGTCTGGATACATTGATCTCCAATATGTGGGAAACCATGTATCAAAAGGGGATCGGTCTTGGATTGGCAGCGCCACAAGTGAATCATTCGCTTCGGTTGTTGGTATTGGATACACATCAGGTCATTGAGCGCATGAGTGAAGAGGAGAAGAAGGAGTCCGGGTGGGAGAAGGACCCTGGTTTGAAAGCCGTTGTCATGAACCCACGTATTTTATCGATCACGGAGGAAACCGCTGTTGAGGAGGAAGGTTGTCTGAGTTTACCCCGTATACGCGTGGAAGTGATTCGTCCCGTTGAAATTCGTTTGGCCTATTTGGATGAGTCTTTCACGCAGCAGGAAGTGGATTTTGTCGGACTCACCGCGCGTGCATTGCTGCATGAGATCGATCATTTGGAGGGGAAGCTGATCGTTGATTATCTGTCACCACTGAAAAAGAAATTGATGCAACGGAAGTTGCAGGATATTGTTAAGGGAAAGGCTGGTGCTGAGTACCGGATGTTGTATGCGCCTTGAGGTTATTGTCCGATGCTCTGCGTGTATTGTCTCCATTTCTCCACCACCGTCTGCATATCGGTTGGCAGTTCCGTATCAAAATTCATTTCTTCCTGTGTGGCAGGGTGTCTGAATCCGAGGGTTTTGGCGTGTAGCGCCTGACGGGGACAGAGCGCAAAGCAATTTTCTACAAATTGTTTGTAGCGGGGGAAGATGGTGCCTTTGGCGATTCGTTCACCTCCGTAAAAATCATCGTTGAATAAGGGGTGACCGATGTGTTTCATGTGTACACGGATCTGGTGGGTTCGGCCTGTTTCCAAAATACATTCGACCAGCGTTACATAACGGAATCTTTCCAGTACGCGGTAATGGGTGATAGCCTCTTTCCCATGATCACCTTCCGGATAGGCTTCAAATAGTTTTCGAAAACGCTGGTGGCGTCCGACATGTGCGATGATCGTGCCGGAGTCTGCTTCTACATCTCCCCAAACAAGTGCTTGGTATCGACGACGCACGGTGTGATCGAAAAACTGCTTGGCCAGTCCCCGCATGGCAATATCTGTTTTGGCCAACACCAGTAGCCCGCTTGTATTCTTATCGATCCGATGAACCAAACCAAATCGAGGCAACAGCTCTTCGTTGAGTGCCGGATTTATTTTTTGCAGATAAAAAGCTACGCCATTCAGTAGCGTTCCATTATAATTACCGCTGCCCGGATGAACAACGGTGCCCGGGGCTTTATAGAGAACCATCAGGTGTTCATCCTCATAGCGGATATCCAGCGGTATGTTTTCCGGTTGAACATCCGTTTCATCGGGGTGGAGATCGGAATAGATCAGAATCTGATCACCTGGTTTGATCTTATAATTGGGTTTGACAGGTTGGCCATTGACCGTAACGAGTTCCAGGTGCATGGCTTGCTGTAGTTTGTTCCGTGTAGCCTTTTCGATCCGTTGGCTCAGGAATTTATCGATCCGAATGGGTTCTTGTCCACGGTCGACCGTCAGTTGAAATCGCTCATACAACACCTCGCCGGAATCGGTCGATTCATCTGCCTCGTGGAATTCCGGTATGAGATCTTGCTCTGACATCACACAAAGGTAGCCACGCTTTTGTACGTAGCTTTACATTTTAATGAAGGAGACGATATATTTTGAAGATTTGGGTGAACGTTCCTATCGGGATGTTTGGGATTATCAGGAATCCCTTTTACAAGCCAATGTCGCTTTAAAACAGGCTGGGCGGGCAGAAGAAACCCGTCATCATTTACTGTTTGTCACACATCCTCCGGTTTATACCTTAGGCAAAAGTGGTGATCCGCAGCATATACTGATCTCCGAGGAGGAGCGTGCCGCTCGTTCGATCGAATATTTTCATACCAATCGAGGAGGTGACATCACGTTTCACGGCCCGGGTCAATTGGTGGTTTACCCCATCTTAGATCTGGAAAAGTTTGAGCGGGATATCGGTAAGTATCTTCGAAATCTGGAGGAGGTCGTTATTCGTTTATTGGCTGATTATGGCTTGGTGGGAGAACGCTCAGAAGGGGAGACTGGTGTGTGGTTGGATCCACTCGTACCGATCAAAGCCCGAAAGATTTGTGCCATCGGTGTGCGGTGTAGCCGTTGGATCAGCATGCATGGGCTGGCATTGAATGTACATACCGATCTGAATTATTTCCGTCACATTGTGCCCTGCGGCATACCGGATAAACAAGTCACCTCGTTGGAACAGGAGCTATCGAACGCCCCTTCAATGGAGGCGGTAAAGTCAAGTATGAAATTTCACTTCATGGAGCGATTCGGCTGCTTGCTCGTTTAGAATTCGAGTGGTATGAACAGGCGATTTTTCTCAACCACTTTGCCTTTCGATATGATTTCAAAACTGTACCATCCGGATCGGCTAAAATTTGATTTATCGATTCGGAAATGATGTAGCGGAGGTTGTTTCAGTTCAAAAAGTATTTGGCCATTTTCCTGAAAGAATCGGATGCGAACTTGCGAGAGGTCCCAGCTAGCGGGCAGTTGGATGAGTGGATAGCCATCCCGATGGGTATAGACCCAAAGCGAGGGGGTGAACTTATCCGGATCGATCTGAATGCTGTCTGTTTTTTTGATGTCTATTCGTTGGCCAGGCGTCAGATCTGGTACGTTACCGATTTTTGGTTGTATCCGCGAAACGGGCGGGATTGCAACTGCCGAATCCTTATTTGTTCGGGGAGTGGGTGTGGGTATAAGGAGCTGACCGGGGTCCCGACTCGGTTCAGCCGGGTTCAGCGTCGTTTTCTGCGGTACCGGTCTGTTGGGGATGCCCACGGATCCTGAGACGGGTATGGCCGCGGGTATGGGCACTGGCCGTTTAGCGTAAGAAAAGCGATATCGTCCTCCTGGGTATAATAAATAAATCCGATAGAACATCTTTCCGGCCATCGGACGACTGATGATGGTCCCGTTTTGTACGGGGGTTGGATCGGGCATGGTCAGTATCGTTCGGAATCCGATCAGACTGTCTGCCTGTTGCTGAATGGATAGTTGTCGGATGCTGGTGTCGGAATTTTTCCATTGAATCAGTACTCGATCCTCATTCAGTTTGTTCAGAGAGAAAGCTGGTAGAGTTTCCTGCGCGGCACTATACAACCCGAGCAAGGTAGAAAGGGTGAGTAGGAGTATGTTTATGTGTCGCTGATTGCGCATTTTTCAAAGATACAGGAGCGGTGGTTGCAGGAGCAGGTTTTAACAAGCTGTCTATTTTCGTTTATTTTTGTAACCTCCATTATGAAACCAACATTAATAATCCTAGCCGCCGGGATGGCCTCACGATATGGCAGCATGAAACAGGTAGAGTCTTTCGGACCAGGTGGCGAAACCATCATGGACTATTCCATTTATGATGCGATCCGTGCCGGTTTTGGAAAGATCCTCTTCATCATTCGAGCGCAGCATGAGCAGACCTTCCGAACGCTGTTCGATCCGCGGCTCAGTGGAAAAGTGGAGGTGGCCTATGTGTTTCAAGAGCCGGAAATGCATACGGCAGGTATTGAAACGTTACCTACCCGCACTAAACCCTGGGGTACCGCACATGCCGTTCTTTGCGCTGAACAGATGGTTCAAGAGCCCTTCGCTGTGATCAATGCGGACGATTTCTATGGTCGGCATGCATTTGAAGTGGCAGCCGCTTTTTTGAAAGAGGCTTGTCAGAAAGATCGATTTGCTATTGTTGGATATCCGCTTACCGGAACATTATCTAAT
>Ga0209229_10000913_pt1 | contig 12219 bp, 15 predicted proteins | sample SanBayMetagenome_FD_187466 | JGI IMG/M metagenome (GOLD analysis project Ga0209229, IMG submission 187466) | Freshwater and sediment microbial communities from dead zone in Sandusky Bay, Ohio, USA (SPAdes) (version 2) | ecosystem: Environmental > Aquatic > Freshwater > Lentic > Sediment... | reverse complement strand
GCAACCCAAAAAGTTGCGTTGCTTACGCCCATTCCAAAATATTTAGCAGACAAAATACCAATGCCATCAACCAGCGCAACTGTATTTGGTTCACCTGTAATTGAAGACGAGTAACCATCTAAGTTGTTAGCATTTTCAGCATATGCTGCACTAGCAACGCTTAATGATGAAGTACGGTATGTACGAAGGTATGCGTCACCACCACCATTGGAACCCCAAACTCTGTCAGGGCTTGACTGATTATATTCATCGTATGGTGCTCCACCTGCGTTGATATACCCAGTTTGTAGATAACCATTTCCGTCAGTCCTAACTACCTTGTTAGACTCATTATTACGACCACCATGCACTGCCAAATTAGCAACCGTGGTTGCGTTACTGGCATTGGTAGCGTTAAAATTGCCACTACCATCACGTAATACCAAAGTATTGGCTGTTGCGCTGTTGGTTGCTTCAATGTACGAAGAAATGTTTTTCCAAGACCCTGATGCCTGTTTTACCCATAACATTGTCTGACCATTGGCAGTAGCACTTGTGTCCAGCCATAAGTCACCAATCTTTGCACTTGTGGCACTACCATCAGTATTGGTAATGGGGCTAAAGGCTTTTACCCATGTCTGGTTACTATTTAAAAACAGACGCTTATCAACAATGTGGCTACTATCAATATAACCAGATACCCCGACACCAGAACGATAGACAGCAGCAATTACTACGTCATTTTCGGTAATAGCAGGAAACTCTGGGTTTGTTGCACTTGTAGTGCCTGCAATAACTACAGCAGAACTTGCAGTTGGTGATGATGCTCGGATAACTACCAAGTCAAAACGAGGGTTGGCAGTACCTTCCCCTAAAGAAAGGGTGATGCTGGCTGAGGTGTTGGCATAATAAACACCATTAATAAAAACTTTATAAGGGTCAATTCTTACAGAGTTACTAATTGTCTCTTCAGAACGAACACGAGCATTGTTAGCGAAGTTTGTTGGGTCATAAACCACACCATTAGATGGGTTACCCAAGATTTGAAAATCTACACTATCGGGCTCTGCCTGGTCGCCAACTTCCTTGTTTGTTACAGCATCAGTGTAGTTGGGAATGGTAAAGCCCATTAGTTACCTCATAAGGTGTCGTAGATATTTCCGTTGGTCTTGAGGTACTCATAAAGGTCTGCGGGGATGTGGAATGTCTTTCCGTCCTCAAAGTTGTACTTCTGTGTACCCCAATGCATAAGCCAAGTGCCCTTAATGCGAGCACGGCGAATGTTTGAATCAGTAGGAGGCTTAGAAACGACAAATTCTGTTTCTTCCTCTTCAACTGGTTCTGCAAAGATATTGGTCTTTTTGGTGGTCATATTGACTCCTAGTTTCTGTAACGTAAATTGTTGTGTTGAAGGGAGGGTCTTAAGGGACCCCCCCTCCGACATCTTAGTAGATTGCAGGCTCCTTATTAGGAGATTGCGCCACCCTTGGTGTTGATAAGCACACGGGATTCTGCGGTGATGACACCAAAGCCCCAGATTGCGTACCATGACAAACCGTGCTCACGACCGAAGTCAATGACACCACCGTCACGGAGTTCAACTGGAAGGGCAATTGCCTGACCGAATGCGTTGTCACCAATCATGATTGCTGAGTACGAGTCAGCAGTTGGGTCTTGGTAACCGTTTGTACCTGGCGAAAGGTCAACAACGTCAGTTCCAGCGGTTTGACCCTTAAGAACCTGTGTGGTCTCAATGAACACTACGTCATAGATACGACCGATTTCACCGAGCATGAAGTTACCTGGAGCGGCATACTTTGTTACTTCAATGAATTCTGGCCAGTCACGAAGCGCACGGCTCTGTGATGGGTGTACGAAACAAACGTAGGTGTCACCAAGGCGAGGAATGTTCTGACCTGCGAGAACTTCAACTGCGTCCTTAATGGCAGCAGGCGAAAGCCAACCAGGGTTAGAAGCGGAACCAAGGGTACCTGCATCGTATGGAGAAATAGAGCCACGGCTTGCAGCAGGTGTGCGACCAAAGACCACCGAAGGTGCAACGGCTGCGCCGCCACCAAATGGGGTACCTGGTGAGTACAACGTGTTACGAGCCTGGATGTCCATGGACTGTGCCATGTGACGACCGAGGAGGCGTGAAGAAGAAGCCATAACGTCATCAAATGATGCGTTAAGAAGGAGTTCGGTGACTGCAACAGCCTGACCTTGTTCCTTAACGGTGATTTGAATCTGGCTTGCGGAAAGAGCGACTGGCTCCATACGAACACCTTCAGTCAGTTCAGCACCAGTGGCTTCGCTAACAGAAAGGTTGTTATAACGCATGAAGTTAATCGTGAGACCAGGCATAACGCCGAGTTCCGTCTTCTTAACAGCGAACTGCTCAAAGCGGAGTACTGGCATTGCTTGGAACAAGATTTCCTTGGACCAGATTTGCTGAATTGCTGGGGAGAGGGTACTGTCACTTGAGTAACCAGTCGTGGTAATTGAACCAAGACCAGCACCTGTGATAGCACCACCTTGTGGGGCGGGAAGGGCCATGAGTTTATCCTCCTAGGATAAGGGTTGTTATGTTTTAGTACCTGCCCCGTGAAGGGCGGGCGTTGAGGAGCCTGTCTCGCATCTTCATGTACTGGTCCATCGGCATGTTGCGGATATCCTCCGCTGTCAATGATTGGTATTCCGTCTGAGTTTCCATTGGCCCAACAGGGGGAGCCGTTACTGGCGCACCCCGCAAACGACCTTGCTGTTGCGCAGTCGCTTGCTGGATTGATTCAATAATAGCATTACTTCTCTCTGTAAGCATTGCAATTGAATTTTCAATCTCTTCTTCGGTATTTCCAAAGACGAGGTCTTGTAGTTCAGGGATGATGCTGTCGGCGGCATCCTGAACACGACTATTACGGTATGCAGTGATTTCCTGAATACGGCGTTCTTTTTCAAGGAGTGCTTCTTGAGCCTGACGCTGGGTTTCAATGGCATCAATACGAGCCTTGTAATCCTTCTCAACGTCATTAAAACGCTGGGTCCACTCATCTTCCTTCTTAAGGAGGAGTTCTTTAGCACTGAGTTCATTAACCTCACGTTGCTTGATGAGTTCCTGCTCTTGCTTTGCACGCTCTTCGGCTTCTTTACGAGCAGCCTCACGCTCTGCGGCAATAATTGCCATTTGCTCTTCCATGCTCTTCACACGGGTATCAGCCTCTTCAAGACGCTTGTACATCTTGTCCTTTTCCTGCTTGCGGATGTTTTCTACTTCATCCTCAGAAAAGACTTTAGAGTTGCTTCTCTTCATTGCATCCTCTACGAACTGCTCCACTTGTGGAGCGTCAACAGGGACGGAAATAATGTCCCCTTCAGGGACGTTAGGGTTCTTTGCCATGGTGTTACCTACCTTGTTAGTTTGGCTTATCTGAACTAATTTAATGAAACGTTTTACTTGTCTTCGTCAGGATTACGGCGCTGGGCGAACCTGGCTCCGTATGCCTTTGCAACTATTTGATTTACAATTTCCCCTTCCATGGGCATTGCTGCACCAAGTCCAGGCATCGGAGCGGCTGCGCCATCCGATGTATTAACATTACCATCTCCAGCAGGAGCAGGTTGAGCACCCCCGTCAGGAGTTGGTAACATACCCGTGGCAAGCATAATTGCTTGCTGAATCTGTGCACGCATCATGTCCAAGGCACCTTGGTCAATAGCGTCATCTTGCAGTTCTTCAAAGATTTCAGCCAACTTCTCACGTGGGAATTCTTCGCCAAGGATACGCAATGCGCCTTCCTTGGATTCAAGACCCAAGCCCATCTTGGCCTGTACTTCATTAAGTTTGATAAGAACATCAACAGGGAGTGGCTCAGGCCAGTGAATACTTGTTTTATAAGTAAGGGGGTCGGCTGGGTCCAACTGGGTGAGTTGGTCACGCTCTGGCTGGTAAGCCTTACTTGGGTCATAGGTAAATGACCAAGGTTCAAATACTGCCGCTGTGCGGATAATGATTTCGTTAATACGCTCAAGACCCTTAGTGAAGTGAATTTTCTTCATGCTGTAGCGGTTCATCATTGGCTGGTACTGAATAGAAAGAGCCACACCAGAGGTATTAGAAATTGGTTGCATCTGTCCAAGGGCCGTTTCAGGAACCCCTGTAATTTCATGCATGGTACGTTTCAGAAACTGAACGTATTCCAAGGCACCTGACATCTCACCACGAGACTCAAGGTTGTATACATTTGCGTCCTTGGGAAGACCTGCCCATACTTTCTTAGGTCCACGCTCTAATTGAGAAGCCTTGGCTCCAGTGATAATTGTCACAGGAGATGCGTGGTAGTTAATGATGTCAGAAACTTCAACCATTTTCTCATTGAGTTCACGGTTAAGTGGGATGATGTCCCAAATGTCTGACTGACCCCAAGGAGACGAAGAAATAGTTGTGTTAGGAATGTGTACAACAGGAATCTGACCAAGTGCATTTGGGTACTGGTCAATTAATTCATCGTTGACAAACTGCTGAACCATATCATCAGACAAAATCTCAGTAAAAGTATAAACCTGGCGAGTTCCTTCAGGGGAAGTTCCCCAGAAACGGTACTTCAACTTAAAACGAATCAAGCGGTCACGGTCATGGGGGTGGTACTCAGGGAAGCAATGTGCTGGGTTCAACGGAATGATACGAATACGACCTTCATGTTGAAGACCTACAGAGTCAACATAAGGTTCTTCGTAGGCAACTTTAACAAAGCAGTCACCTGTAACAGAAGCCAACTGGCCCATCTCCCACAGTACATAATGCTTTGAGTTATCTCCATCCCAAACTTTGTGCAGTAGTGGGGGAATGATTGCTGCGTTTTGTTCAGGTACATGAAATTGAATACCTTTACCAAAGCAAAAGTTTGTAATGTAGTCCGACATGGTACGGACATAGTTCATGTAGAACTGGGATTCACCCATCTCACGGCGATACGACCAGTGGTGACCAAGGTACCAAGCCCACGCAGCACTGTAACGGTTCAGGCGTGGACCATGAACCTCAAATTCTTCATCTGCGAGTTCCACCAATCCCAAGGGGCTGATGGCAACGGTAAGGTCGCTAGATGCCGCTCTATAAGATGGTGACCAAAAGTCAACTGCCATGTTTTAGACCCTACTACAGTTTTACTGTGCGGTCTTCTTAGGTGCTGCTTTCTTTGCAGGTGCTGCCTTCTTAGCGACTTCCTTCTTTTCTTCAACAGCGGCAGTTACTTCTGCAACAATTGTAGGCAGTTCCTTGGAAGCCTTAGAGAAGAAAGCGGCAGTTCCTTTATCACCAACGAGGGTGCTTGCGTAGGCAAGACCAGTAATGACAAGTGGCATGATTGCTGCTTGTGCGCCTGGGTCAATATTTGCCTTAGCGAGGAAGTAAGAAAGTGCGCCAACAACTGCACCCTTAAGAGTTTGGTCTGCGACCTGTTGGTTCTTGGTAGCCATGGATGCTCCTTGTGATAGGGTATCCTTAATGATACTTTATCTGAAGACTTATTGCTCTTGGACGTGTGCATAGAATGGAGGACCAGTATGCGGGTCATAATGCGCAGCAACAGTGAGCGCCTTAAGGGCAAGACTTTTCGCTTGTGGAGCGGTCAACTTCTTCTTGGGAAAGAGAGCCTTAAGAGCACCCAGTGCGTATGGTCCCCCCGTCCCAAGAGCATAGAGACCATTGTTATCGGAAGTCCAGGAGTAATCGCTGTCCACAACGTAGATGGTTCCATGGATTGCCACGAGGATTGATGACCCTTGTTCAGCAATATGGTCTGATTGGTCATTTGTAGGGGATGAGTAACCTTGTGAGTCAAAACACTCACGCAGGTCTGGGATAAAACGACTTGTAAAGAACTTGTCTAATCTGACACCCATTGTGTTTGCTGGAGGTGTTGGAGGGCTGAATACATGGTGAAGAATGTTAATTGCACGCATATCTCCAGCCGCTCCGATTAGGTACTTGCCATGTTTGGCAACCTTGCCAGAACCAGGGCGCACAGTTGTAATACGTGACACAAACCCATTGGAGTCTGTGTCCGACACTCGTGAGTCATTTGCGACTATGGCATAACCATCGCCTTGGATTCCAACAATAGTAGTCATTCCCCAAATACCTTGCCCTTATAAAACATTGTTCCATCATGGATAGGGAGCATTTCAGGATGAAACGGACCTTCTCCTTCTTTGAAGTGAATGATTCCCAAACCCTGTTGCCAGTCTTCTACGATTGTAAGTGGGCGACCATCAAGGTCAATACCACCTTTAGTGGAAGGCACTTCACCAGACACACGAGCAAGGCAACCAAATGAAATAGCGGCTACTGTTTTTGCACCATCCCAATCTTGACGAGTGCGCTCCGCCCATTCACGGCGGTGGATATGTCCGTACACTACAGAAACTTTCTCAGTACCTAAATACTTGTGAGCAGTAGAACCACCAGAAGCAACTTTGTGGCCGTGAATAATCTTAATGCGATTATTAAGCCACAGTTGACTTGCAGGGTATCCAGCAAGGTACTCAACACCAAACTCGTCTAGACGGCACAGGAAGGGAACAGAGAGCACAGGGAAACTATCTGGCTTGTTTCCTTGCTTCAAACCAAATGATGCTTTTGCATTATCCAAGATTGAGTTTGTGAGACGTGCTTCGTGGTTACCTTCAATCCACACAATGCGAGCGTATGGTGCAGCGTCCCGTAGACGTGCACAAAGCGTAGTCATGTAGTCAATGGTTGCTTGTGTAGTCAGTGCATAAGCAGGACTTAACCGATACTTACCAAGTTCTGGAAAGTCTGTGTTGTCACCATTTAAGGCAATAACATCAGGCTTTTCTGACTTAACAACTGCTACTGCATAATCCACAGCAACGGGGTCATGTGTGGAAATCAGACTTCCGTCTTTTCCTCTAAAGAAACCTGCTTGAATGTCGGGAAGTACAACGCACTTCTTCCAATCAGAGATAGAAGGTTTTACAGTAACTTTAGGGAGTTTGATTGCGGGACCTTGACGTACTGGGTCCCATGTTGGGCCGACTTGAGGATTAAATTGCTCAGTTAGCCGTCCCACAACCGCAACTTCCATTAATGTGACGCTGAATACTACTTGTTGAAATTGTGTGTCCTAGATTTTTAAGAACACGATGCAACCATGACACGCTGTAAGTCTTTGACTTACCATTGCCATTGTCTGTACGAATTGCATCTACAACTTTGTCAAGAGTTTCTTGGTCTTGCTCATCCAACTGTGGACGAATACGCATCAACTTACAGTCGCTGTTATCCCGTCCTGCTTTTGGATTAGCGAAAGCCTCTGTGAGGCTCATGGGCTTTTTGTCGTCCATATTTCCTAACCTTAGTTCTAATCATGAACTTATACATGATTGGGGTCAGGATTATGTTAGCAGATTACTTTTTGAGGTGCCAGTCAATATGGTCGTCAAGACGCTCCCCGACTTTTTCCACACTGTCTTGAACTTTATTTAATTTCAACATAACAGCACCATGGTCGGCAGAGTTTTTGTTCTTCATATCTTTAAACTCTTTTATAGCAATTCCTGTAATGGTCCCCACTAAGCCGATAACAGCGACAATGATGGAAGCGATTGCAGGGTCCATGGTTTAGAAACCTGCTGCTCCACGGCGAGAACCACGTGTTGGTATAGGCAAGTTAACAGGGCGAATAAACCCAGACTCATCAAAAACACCACGCTTACCACCCTGAGTGATTTCCTTAGCACGCAAAGCAACTACACCACCAATTTGTTCGTCTTCTACACGGATGTCATGTAAGTCACCGACAGACTGGCCATTTTGTTTTACCACGGGAAGTGTGGTTGTTGCTCCAGAACGGTCACCAAGGGTCACGTTATCGGGTACTGGGTCACCCTTCTTCATGTTAAAAGGTACTGCGATATTACGAAAACCACGTGCTGTTTGAGTATTTACAATTTGGTTGATGCGTCCAACGGTTGTACGTTCGGTAAGGCTATGAATCCATTCGTAGTTATCATACTCATTAGGGTCTTCATGGTCTACAACATCACCAGTATTAAACTTTGTGTATTCACTGAAACGTGTGTTCGGGCGAGAACCCAAAATAACAGCACCTGCGGCAATACGGTGCCAACCGATGTCAGAAGTACCATTAAGGCGCATTACAGGATTACGACCTTCACGGGCTGCTACACGCTCACGCATAGCAATTTGGTTGTGCAGAAGGCCAAGGTACTTAGCGGGTTCTTTCCAAGCCATAGCAGTACGTGCTTCTTTAGCAATCTCACCTGACGCAAGGCCTAACTGACCAGAACCACCTAGACAAGCAGCAGTGCAACCTTTTGTGTTAGAGCCACAAGTATTACAACCAGGGATTTTTGAAGAGCCAGCAGGCTGTAGGTATTGAATCCACTGATGTGAACCCATAACGCCTTCAATACCTGAAGAATCATTCATGTCTAATTTTGTGCTGCTACCAAGTAAATAAGGCTTGGCACCACCACGCATGAGCCTTCCAGCCTTAGAAGTTCCTGTAGTGTCCCGTGAAATAGCACCAAAAGTTCCCTGTGCTTCTGCAAGACCTTGACCTGACGAATACTTTAGTATCTCAGCCTCAGACACTTCACCAAGACGGCGTTCTAAACTTGAAATTTTGTCAGCCATTATTCATCAACTCCGTCAATGTTGTCTTGGTTAGCCATGCGATAAGCAGCCAACCCCTTCTTTTCCCAACGGCTTGGTCCGCCTGACTTGTAGGTCAAACGAGATGGGTCATTGAGTTTTGTAGATTTAAACCGTTGGGGCTTAAATGCGTCCAATGGGTCTGTAAAGATTTCACCGTTGCCAGTTAGTCGGCGCTGACGGTCAATACCACCCTTTGGGCTTCGGCGTGGTGGTACAAATGGGTTATGAATAGACGTATTTGCTTCAAAGTATTTGTAATGTGCCGCAGATTCTACAAAGGCCATACGCCGAGCAGCCGCTACTGGCTTGAAGTTATACGTTGTCTTATAACCAGCGTATACTGCTGCAATAGGTATACCACCTGGGACACTCTGAATACTTAGCGACTGTTGGTACGGTGCTGGTTCAGAGGTTTCGGCGGCACCAGGCTTAGGTGCTTCGCCGTAGTTCATTATTTAGTCAAATACTACAGTTGGGTTTGGACGGTTCATGTGTCCACCCGTGTTGTACTCATACTCAAAGGTTGGCATGCCGTCACCAGCAACTGCTCCCTGAACAAACTCGCTGAGAACAGCAGGTGCTTCAATCCACGAAGCAGCACCAACGTGAGCACGCTCACGCATGGTCTGCTCTGGGTGCTTGAAGACCATCTCAGGGTTGTTATGGTTCATGCGCATTGGCGATGGTGCAGTGTCACTGTATGCGCCCTGAGCAAAGTCATTGGGGACATCGGTGTCAGTTGCGACACCCTCTTCAAAGCGAAGAGGTCCCTTGTTCATTGGGATTGACGGGGCAAAGCCACGTTCAAACATGGTGGGCGACTTCTCAGGGAACATCGGTGCGGGTGCTACGTTCACAAAATCCTCCAAAAGGGACTGGGGTTACTTATCTATAAGGTTACCATAAATCAACGGAAAAAAGGATTATCTGCCACCAAGATGGTCGGCATGGTGTCCTGCACCGTCATATGGCAGGCGATAGCCAAACTGTCGGGGTAGTCATCAAATGCACCCTTTTCATCGGGAGCAGCCGCCAACATATATGGACCTCTATACACTTTTTCAAGGTCTGACATCTGCTGGTTGAAACGTTTCCATGTGCGCACACGCCGAGCCTTAGAGTGTCCTGGAACAACCAACTGGTCACGCTGAATAAGTTCTGTTAGGTGTACCCATCGTTCATTTTGATTCTTAGCGTCTGAGGTAATAGCCATAACCTCAACGTCAGGGAGAAGGATTTGCAGACGTTCCGCCACAGCACCACCTACACCCTGAGCGTCCACCCCAATACGAAGACAGTCGTAGTTACGTAGGAAGTCAATAATCTGGAAGTACTGAGACTCCCACTCTTCGTTGTTAATCTCAAGCCAGTTGAGGACACGATGCTCATAGAACCCAAATGGGTCTGGATGGTCCCAGTCAACCCACACGACAGTAACTACGGTGGAGTCATTAGAGCGGGCAACGTCAATACCTGCCACAACTGGTGTGCGCCACCACTGCTTCACAAGGTTCATGGAAGCGTCATACATGCGGTCTAGGCGCTCCTCAGTGACGAACATACCCTTTTCAAGAATCCAACGGTTGCAATAGGACATCTGGAATTCGTCAGAGTCTTCACCAATACGCAACTTCTCCTTAGAGATGAAGTTCATGTAGTTCTTGTTGTACTTGGCGGCAACTTTCCAGTCGTATTCAAAGTGCTGCTGTCTTTTTGTTTTACCGCCTACAGACCTACGCTTGTTGTACTGAATCATCTTGTAGAAGTAAGACTTGTAGCGAGTGGCAGTTCCTGTAAGACAGATAGAACCGTTGTTGAACGCCAACATAGGCTTGATTGATTTAGCAATCATGGTCTCATCGGCTTCCTGAGCCTCGTCAATAAGGACGAAGTGGTAGGTCTTAGATTCAATCTTGGCCTTAGGGTTACAAGTCTGCATACGACAGAGTGACCCAGCATTCTTCAGGCTGATGAGTTTGCCTTTACCACGGGAGCCACCAGAGGCTGCCTTATCATCAATTTCTGGGTCAAGAAGGAATTCAAGTGCGTGGTCGCTGGTCAACTTGGTAACAATACGACTGAACACGGTATCGGCTTGGTCTTCTGTTGGTGCAAACACACCGACCCAAAAACCCTTCTCAAACTTTCCAAGCCATGTTGGGTAGACCTTTGCCAACTTGGGAAGGATAACCATGAGCGAAGCACAAACATTGGAGAGCACCTCAGACTTACCAGACTGACGAGTTGCTACGACTGTAATTTCTTCACCATCACCAATTACGATGGATTCAATCAAGCGATATGCAATAGGAACCTGATAAGGGAATAACTCCACATCACAGAATTCTTCTGTGAAGATAATTAGCCTCTTAACTAGGTTGTCAAGAAACTCAGCGGAAGTTTCATCAAGGTCTTCCGCTTGCTCGTATTCGTCAATGTCTGATTCATCAAGTGCTGTCACGCATTAAAGCATACACGAAGGGGCGAAGTCGGGGGTCCCTACACAGGAGGGAGGAAAGTAGGGACCCCCTGGAAGACTCGGCGGAAAGGAGAACACCGAAATCTTCGTTCTTTACACAATAGCACCTAGTGGTTACTATTTGTCAATAGTTCTATTAGAAATTTCTTCCCAAAGGTCATTTAGCACATCAATTGCTTGGTGCACCTCTTCTATTGGTGCGTCCTTGTAACGCCAAGCGTCAAATGTTCTACCAACATTCATAAGTGTAGAGTCCATCCAAGACAACAATGACGGAGTATCAAGTTTTTTAACACGGGGTGGAAGTTCTTTACTTGGTTTGTCACGCTTCCAAAGCATCACCATGCTCCAATTTCTTCAGGTGCGGTTTCCATAAACCTACCACCTACAACGGACAGTTCACCATCAATGGAGTTTTTGTAATGTTGTTTGTGACAAACACCAATTTGGAAGGTGCGCTTCCACAAGTTAATGTGAAGGCCCTTACCAATACGCCAAGGTTCATCAGTTTCTTTCATAAAACCAATGCTCACAAGTGGTGTGCCCTTGGGCACGTAGTCACGGGTAATCCAATAAACAGGACCTACAACTTGCAGGATGTTAAGAGTGTCTTTTAGGACGATACGTCCAAAGGTGTTAGCCGTGATAACACAAAGCCAAATACCTTGAGAACCCCAAAGACTTAATGCTACGGGTGATAGTAGGAATGATGCAACAAAAAGGCTCAATGAGCCGTAACCAATTAACTTTTTCATATTATTTACAAATCAGAACAGAATCTTCCGTATTCCTCACTAGCAGGGTCAACTTTTGTAGGGCTGTGTGCGTCCAAAGGGTTGTTAATGAAACGGCCTTTGGAGTTTGAACCACGAAATTGTTCGTAGATAGCAACAGGTACATTAGTATACTTATAAGTTGCATCACCATTTTGTCTCTTAGATGGTCTTGCAAACTTTACATAGACAGTACCAGTATTGATAATGGTGTGCCCTAAGAATTGGTCAGTAGTTCTAGAACCTGGTACAAACTTGTGAGATGCAACACGGGTACTCTTACTAGG
>Ga0209229_10000912_pt1 | contig 12221 bp, 17 predicted proteins | sample SanBayMetagenome_FD_187466 | JGI IMG/M metagenome (GOLD analysis project Ga0209229, IMG submission 187466) | Freshwater and sediment microbial communities from dead zone in Sandusky Bay, Ohio, USA (SPAdes) (version 2) | ecosystem: Environmental > Aquatic > Freshwater > Lentic > Sediment... | reverse complement strand
AGTCCTTTATATACTTGTGTTCTAGGTCTTCGCTACCAAAAGACATTATAGCACTTGGCGGACCTTTGCCAAAATCATGCTTACCAAGATGATCCATATTACTAATATGCTGGCCTAATTTGTACCAATCATAAACATCACTCACATCAACCTTAACAGTACCACGTGGCATGGTTGGCTTAAACTCTGGACCAGGTGGCGTATCATTTGGGTGCCAATCTTCTAGACTTAATTCTTTGCTGTGCAACTTATTAAAATGATTATATAATCTATCCACAATCCCGGCACTACGTAGAGCCTTATATGCAAGATTTTCTGGGCCAAATTCGCCATGCTTATCTAACCCTGCCTTACGATACTTACGTAATACATCCAATAAGGTTTTAAGACTAGTATAACTACCACTACGTAGAGCCAACTCAGCAAGTTGCACTAGTTTAGTAAACTTACTCTTAGCACTACGTTCATCTAAGGCAAACCGCCTCTTTGTGGGCCAACGATTCCATTTACCCCACATAATACTGTATTCGCCTAGACTTTTTGCTGGTTGAGCAGCATCCTCTACATACAATTCAACATCATACCCCTTAACTTTTATATCATGGGTGTCGTTGTATACCGCTTTTTTACTAGTAAATAATTCCCGGTAAATATCATCACTACGTAATTTAGAAATATCTACTACAATATGTAGATCAATATCACTGTGTGGTGTGTATGTGTATGCCGCATTACTACCTGTCAGAGTAATGTCTTTTATATCAACAGTATCAACACCTAAATGCTCCATAAAATCGTCTGCTATAGCAAGTAATGCATTGCTAACGTCCGGCCACATTACACCGTCGCGGTCAAATAGCGAAGGATTTAATCTAGTGTGTAGATTAATGGCATCGCTTAATTTAAAACTATCTAATTCTTTTAAGTTCATATCATGGATTATTTACTGTTCTAATTACCCAGAAATCATCACTCATGGATCTATTAGAAATAACTTCATAAGGCATATAAAAATATCCCCTATCACCCCAGGTTGTTCCCCAACTATTCCTCGCTATAAATCTTTTTGTACGATTATTGTATCCAACCAATAAAACTGCATGGCCACCTAATAAACGTTCTCTGCGTACATTTGGGTATGGCATCAGACCGGATCGTGAAACTGCTGAACTCATAAAACTTTGATAAACTAAAAAGCCAACTGTTACTGGTAGACCATTTGCTAGAGCATTTATGCACCCATCAAGTGTAGTGATGCGTTCATAAAGTGTTACTTTACGTATAGCAGCATCAGTTTGGGCCACTTGGGATGGCTCTACTGCAAATCTGTTTATCTGGTATGGCCATAGATTCTCAACAGGAGCACCTCTACCATAAACGACTTTTATGCCGTCCCTTATGTAGGCACCACTATCATAATTAACTGTACCTATTAATGCGCGTTCATAATAATAAATGAACAATCGACTTATATCATTTTGTTTATTGGCACGTTTATTAAGGTATTCAATTGCTCCGGCAATTGCTTGACCTGTACAACTACCTAAATTGCCTTGATTTTCTATCAATGTGCACCAAGGTCTTAAATCAACACTAGAACTTATTCTTACCGGCGTGCTTGCATAGAGATAATCTCTACTATCTGGTTTGTCTTTTTTCCAATGGAATCTTGGCAAAGTCCAGAGTTCTTTTATTTGATTTATCTTATTTGGTTTTACTACCGCGGCAGTGCGTTTGACTCTTCTGCCAGTATCTGGCACGCCTATTACGCTAGTGTTTATTGGTGGTGGTGTTTTTAACATATTGTGGGGCCTCCACAATATTTATCTTAACATTCTTCTAAAAAATCGGCCGATATATTCTTATTGGTGTCCGCCGTTTTTTGTTGTTTATTTTCTAGTGCTAATTTTTTCCGTACATTAACTAATTTTTCATGAAGTCGTATGCGCTGCTGCGGTGTTGCATCAGCAAGATATTTTGCTGCCTCATTAATTAATTTACTTAATGCGGTACGATCCATGATTAATAACTAGCCGTAACTAACTGTATAGTACCCTGTGTCCAGTCATAAGCCACTGCACGTAACCATACAAAATTACCATTAAGATTATGGTATCCATCAAGTTGAGTAGATGTATCAATTTCGTAAACGTCAAACCAATCACCAGTACCAGGATCAGTTTCTAAACTGGCCTGTATTTTACATCCACCCTCAAATGTGCCGCTAAAATGCCATGTAATAGTTTGTAGATCCCTGTTGGATAATAGGTAGGCTGCAGCCTCATACCTGTTACCAACTAACTCAATTGGGTCACTGCCAGCCGGATGTGCTGTTTGCGGTAACAAATTTTGTATAGTAGTTTGTGCCATTATGCCTTTTCAACTTCCACAATTACACCATTTCCTACCAACTCTTGAGCAACCTGCTCAATCGCAGCAATTATTTCATCGCTGGCAACAGGCTCTGCACCTTCACCAGTCTTAACTAACTTGCTCAACTTGATAACTACTACTTCTTCATGTATCTTAGCCATTACTTGTACTCCATTACAAGATATTTATCATTTTACTTAGTTTCTATTGAGCATACACGCTTCAACAATGTAGGGAATCGTAGCCCCATGATAGTTGTAAGGTGTTCACTATTAGTGTCTATAAAATTACCCGGATAAATGTAGATATTGTGTTTTTGATACATGCTATAGCGTCTTTCTAAATTACGCACTAGACCACGACAAGCCTTTACATCATTCTCGTCAAGAAATTTGTATAAATCCAGAGCCTCATCAACCGTTATATTTTGTCCACTCAAATATATCCGCCATTTATGGGTTGGTTTTTTATGGTAAACTACACCCTTTTTATACCCATCCTTTTTTACTCTATAGGTACCTTTTATAGCAGTGCTGCTAAAATTATCTAAAAAGTCTTTAATAACACCGTGGTCATTAAAATAAATTGTTAGTTTATCTCTTGTTGTAACTAACTTACATTTTTTTGCAGCGGGAGTACTTTTCCATGCTATAAATTTATCTAGTTCATTAATAATTCCAGAACTATCTAATATGGTTTCCCTTAATGTACCACCATACTTACCACTCCAAGAACTGTAAAGAGATTGATCCAATCTTGAATGAAATGCAGCAACATCTTTGTAGTATCTAACTCTACCTACGCAAGGAAAATGTACAGTGGCCTTGTACACAAATTCGCCGTAATATATATCAATACCTTCACTACAGTAAAGGTAATTAATGCCATTAATTAATTTGAATGATTCCATTTTTATCCACGTGCGGCTTTACTTCTTTTTGCTGCGCAGTAAAAACTACGGTACCATCAATTAAATTAGCATCTATTTGTACATTTTTAAGCCGTTCAAATAGTATTTTTTTACTTAATGGCACACGAATTAATTCGTCAATTTTTCTAGAAAGCGGTCTAGCACCCATCTTGTCGTCATAACCAGTCTTAACTAAGTGTTCAATAACGTCCTCTGATAGTGTTAACGTGATTTTATGCACTTCCTGTAGTTTGCTCTTTAGTTCTGCTACGAACTTAACAACAATCTTTTTAACTGCTAGATTATCAAGTCGTCCAAACTTACAAACTAAATCAATTCTGTTACGTAATTCTGGCTTGAAAAATTGTTTCATTGCTTTTTCATCTTCACCAGTTTTAAGTTGGTCGCCAAATCCAATATTATTTCGTTCACTGTCCGCTGCGCCTAAATTGCTTGTTAGGATTATAATAGTATTTTTTGCATTTATAGTTTTGCCATTAGTGCCAGTAACTCTACCTTCATCGAGTAATTGCAGGAATAAATTAAAAACATCTGGGTGTGCTTTTTCTACCTCATCAAACAATAGAATTGAATATGGATTTTTACTTAGATCATTAATCAATTTGCCGCCACCAAGATTTGCCTCACCATACCCCACGTACCCTGGTGGGGCACCGATAAATCCAGCCATACTATGTTTTTCTTGATATTCACTCATATCATATTTCAGTAATGGCATCTGTAAGTTCTCACTGAGCAATTTTGCCAATTCTGTTTTTCCTGTACCGGTGGGACCTAAAAACAAAAAACTAGCCATAGGTCTAGATTCGTTGTTGATTCCAGTATGGCTTACATATATACGATCTAATACCTTATCTACAACTGTGTCTTGACCATAAAGTTTTTGTTTAATATTACTCTCTAAGTTTAACATACGATCACTTAGATCGCTATTTAATTTTTCTTTTGGTAATCCACACAATTTACTAACCTGGTCACGAATCTCACTTGCACTAATTTTGGCGCCGCGTTGACCAGAAACTCTTGCTTTAGCACATGCTGCATCAAGCAGGTCTATACTCTTATCAGGATTTTTACGATCATGTATATATCGTCCACTTAATTCCACTGACGCCTTAATTGCAGTAGAAGTTATGGATACACCATGGAATTCATCTAGTCGTGGTTTTAAACCAGAAAGTATTTTTTCGGTAGTTTGTGCGTCAGGCTCATCAATACTAACCCTATAGAAACGCCTCATTAGTGCACGATCTTTTTCAAAACTTTCGTAAAATTCTTCCCATGTAGTTGATGCAATAATCTTTAGGGTACCCTTAGTTATTGCTGGCTTAATCATATTGGCAAAATCAAGACTACTGTTACTGCCACTGCCGGCGCCACGCATAGTATGTGCTTCATCAATAAAAAGTATTACATTCTTTTTTGTATTGAGTGCATCAAATACATTTTTAACTTTTTCTTCAAAATCACCACGATACTTAGAACCAGCAAGTAGTGAACCTATTTCTAATGAATATAGTTGGTGATCTTTTAAAAATTCTGGCACTTCGCCGGCGATAATCCTTCTTGCTAGACCTTCTGCGATGGCGGTCTTACCTACACCAGGATCACCTACCATAAGAACGTTACTCTTAAATTTTTTGGCAAGTATATAAACAATATCTTCAACCTCTGTATCTCTGCCAATTACAGGTTCTAATTTACCTTCAGTGGCCATTTCTGTTAGGTTGATAGTATACTCTTCTAAAATTTCTGTTGCCTGTTCTACTGTTAGACGGCCTGTCTTTGTGGTACGGTGGTATTTTTGGAAATGCTGAATAAATTCATTCCTCGCAACACCCCATTTAAGTAAAAAATAATGTGCATGGCTGCTAGTTTCTGTCATTATACTTAAGTATAAATCGATAACTTCAATCTGACGACGACCTGTAAACAGCACCTGGGTAACTGCCCTATTAAACATGCGCTCTAGGCTATTAGTTTTTCTAGGCTGCACTTCTTCCGTTGTAGTATTTTCTATGGATTTTAATGTATCCAGATATAGACTAACATCATTTATAAGTCCATCAGTGTCTGCGCCGAAATCTTCTAACTGCTTCTTAAATGGCTCATAAGTTAATAGACTTAGCAATGTGTGTTCTAATGTAACATATATATGGCGGCGCTGGCTAGCCAAAACCAATGCTCGTTCAAGTATACCATCTATTTCTGGATTATTAATCATGGTGCTCCTTCTGCGAGTTCTGCTTTGATTTTTTCCAAACAATCATTGCTTATTCTATCAGGTAATTTAGCATCAATCAATACGTATTGGTCACCACCATCTAGGCCCTTACCACGAATTTTAAATTTAGTGCCCGGTTTAGTCATACCTGGTATAGTTAACTCTACTGTAGAGCCAGTAATGTCCGTAACAGTTATAGTTGTACCTATAATTAATTGGAACATATTTATTTGCCTAGTACAATATAGGTCTTTACCTTGTCTAGTAAAAATTGGATGTTTATGTATACGGAAATGCACGTGTAAAACACCGTCTGGCATTATTCCCTCGTATCTAACTTGACTTCCATCTTCTATGATTTTAGGTATTTGTAACTGTACTAATTTTTGTTCGCCAGGAGCATTTATTTGTACATTTTCTATACTACCTCTATAAATTTGTTCCAAAGTTACAAATACTGTTAGAGTGTAGATTTTTTGCCTAGTCTGGTGAAAAAATTGATTAACGAAGTCCTGGAATGGATTATGACCTGCCGCAAACGGATCTCCAAATCCACCAAAATGTGCGTGGGGATTATCATAATCAGCACGACGGTTAGGATCACTAAGAATTTCGTAGGCCGCCTGTATTTCTTGGAATGCGGCTGTGCTACCACCACGATCTGGGTGATTTTTTGCAGCCATACGTCGGTAAGCAGATTTAATATCTTCGGGTGTAGCATTACGATCTACACCAAGCACACTGTAAGGGTTCATTAACTATATAGTTTTAGTCTTTGCCTTCAATTTTTTCTTTAGTGCGACCATAGGCTGCTATACCAAGTACTGCACCCATTGCTAGATGGAACAGCCCTGCCCCTTGTAGACTTAAAGGTTGCCACTGACGGAATGCATCATTTGCTGCCTGCGTTTCCCAAAACTGCACAGTTGTATAGCCAATAGGGAATAATATAAAATCAAATATACACACTACCATGTACATCCATCCCATGGCTGGACGCCAACGCTTATTGATCCAATCATTATTGGTATTTGCAACTAATACATCAGCACCACTAGCGGCATTACGGTCTGCTGCTCCAGTCAATACCGGTGTTGAACTGGTACTAAGATTTGTGTTAAGTGTACTACCATTAATTGTCTGTTGATTGTATGTTGTATTCCAATCAGAACCCCGTGGTATTTCAGTTATAGATGGATCATTTGCCATAGCCATGTAGTGATCATCATCTGATGCCACTGGTATTGGATTTGTTTTTCTAGGTAGTAATGTAGCCATTTTATTTTATCCCCGCTTGACGTTTCCATTCCAGGATTTCGCTATCTTCTTCATGTGTAGATACAACTGGCAGACCAGCAATCTGCCTCCACTCATTTAAATCACTTTGATCTTTATTTTTGTACTCTACTGGTGTTGTGGAAACATTTGATTGTATATTTTCTATTGTTGCTGGATATTTTTTTCCATCCACTTTAATTTTCCAATCATCTACCTTAATATCAGTTAAGGTATAAAGATCATCAAGTATCTCCATTATACGGCGTGGAGCAGTTGATCGTCTGTTTAATTCTGCAAATACGTAATATTTTTTGTCTAAAACTTCACCTGGACTAACTTGAGCATCAATAATCCAGTCATAGCCACGTTCTAGCCAATCAACTAAATCATTACCTACCTCTTGCCCTGCCACAATAAAACTAAGAACCATTATATCACTGTCTTCACCAACTCGACTTTGAAATTCGTCAATACCAAGTACAGGTGTTACTTGATCAACCATATCTTTATAATTTAAACCTTCATTTAGTTGACGCATGTTATATTCCTGGCATTGGTGGACCGCCTGGCATACCTCCAGGAGATGGTTGGCCGGCAGCCTGATTTCCTTCATCATCTTTCAAATCTTCGGTATCGTAATCCTTTGAGTATGCATCGTCAAGGTCTTCTAAATCAATTTCCTGATCTGCAATATCCACGCTACCTTCGCGTATGTCTTCCATTAAATTCTTAGGAATAACTATATTGACTAACCATACAGTACGATCAATTAATTTTGGGTAATGTGTGCCTGGTTTAAAATCACTAGGCTTTTCTATTTGTACTGGCACTTTAATACCAGTTTTTTTGAAACCAACTTTACAGCCTATTGGCAGCAATCGTTTTGCACCTCTAGGATCAGGCATAAGACTTTTTGGCCACATAAATGTACAGGTCACTGTATAGCGTCCTATGATTGGCCCATCAACCAGTTCGCCTAAGCCCCAATTTTTAAAAGCATATAGATCCGCCTCATCTAATACACGTTCAAAATCCATTAGAGTTTGAACGGTGGCATCACTGATCATTATGCCCTTAATATTATCAACTATTGCGGTCCACTCTGGACTATCAATAAATGTTTTTTTCTTCATAGTTGTATTTATCAAATCCGTGAATGTTATGCTTTTAGAATGGATACACTAAAAATTTTGAGTGGAGCCTAATATTTATCTCTGCCATCAATACAATATAGAGCATAGTGGAGCACAAACACCACCCTTAAATACGTTTGCACTAAGTTGTGCTTAACCATAAGGAGGTTATTTTGGGTAGAAAACGTAATACAGCATTAAGAAACGACCAAGATCAATACACAATGATATCAAATAAACAAAACGGAATAATGAACCAACGATACCAAAAACAAAAAGAAAATAATACCATTACTTTTGTAGGAGGTAAACAACGTAGAAGGGTTGAGTTGGTACCCAAAACACAAAACCAAGAGGAGTATATATTAGCACTGTCTGATCCAGACACAGACATAGTTATCGCCACTGGTCCGGCGGGCACTGGTAAAACTTATCTGGCTGTACTAGCAGCAATAAGTGAGTTACGTAATGGATCAATAGAACGCATAGTTCTAACTAGACCAGCAGTTGGCGTAGATGACGAAAAGCATGGTTTTCTACCAGGTGATCTAAATGCTAAGATGGAACCATGGACTAGACCATTACTTGATGTTCTGCGTGAATATTACACCGTTAAAGAAGTGCAATACATGTTGGAGGAACAAGTTATAGAAATAGCACCATTAGCCTTCATGCGTGGCAGAACATTTAAGAATAGTTGGATTATCTTAGATGAGGCACAAAATGCTACCCCCAGTCAAATTAAAATGCTCCTAACAAGAATAGGTTCAGGTAGCAAAATAGTAGTAACTGGGGATATAGAACAGACAGACCGGCGTAAGGCAGATAATGGACTTATGGACTTAGGTGAGCGATTGGTCAAAAACGCAGTAGATAAAATCAAACTATGTAAGTTTGGTTTATCTGATGTGCAACGTCACCCAATAATAGAATCTATTATTAGGCTGTATAACCAGTGATAAGACGGTAAATCTCGGCCCAATTCTTTACAAGGGGTATTGGGCCGGGGTAATCCATATTATGCCCATGTTCTACTATAATTGATTTAAGACCTAGAGCAGCGCCTACTTCCGCATTCTGTATTTTATCTTCAATCCACCAGTATCCTGTGCCACGATATGGCTCCAATGCTGCATCCTTGTCTGCGCCAGTATCCAGGCACACAATATCATCAAATACGGTAGATCCAAATAATTTTTCTAAGTTCATGCGCCTGAGTTTCTGGGCATTTTTATCATTACTTAGGCTAGTTATGCAGCGAAAAATATAACCATGCTCTTCATGTAATTTCTTAACGTAGTAAATGGCATCCCTCAGTGGTGGTAAAAACCCAACTGCTGCACTTTCATTAAATGTTTTAACTAATTTCTTACCGGTATCATCTGTTATGCCATACCTTTTACCTATATTGTACTTAAGTTCATTGCCTGCTTGCTTAGTGTGTCCATGCTCACTCATCCATATATCAAAAGCAAATTCCCAATTAAGTAGAACACCATCGGCATCTACAAGTATTATATTATTCATTTTTTATCAGTATTAATCTGCTCTAATTGCTCTACCATTTGTGGGTAAATTTCCTTGTAGTAATCAAACATTTTTTGAAAGGTGGTGTCCATTGTCTTGCCTTCGATCAAGCATTTAACAACTTTACGCTCCTTAAAATCAAGGATTACATTACATGTTTGTTGGTCGGCAGGGCGTATCTTTTTACTGAATCCAACCTGTTCGTCAATTTGTCCTCCTGGTTTACGGAAGAATGTAATAAGCATGTACCTCATTATTTTTTACTTTCTAAGTATAACTCATTATGGATCCAATGGTTTTTTACTAGAAAACCCCATTCACGCTTCTGTGGGCCTGGCATAAACATTGTCCAGCAAGTTACATTCGGAACAAGTTCTATACGATGATAACTCTCTGCTTTACAAATTCTAAAATGGCCTGCACCACGCCAATGTTTTGATTCGCCTACCATATCTCCACGGTCATCAAATTTGGGCGTCCATTCCCAATAGCCGCCCTTTAAAATAATGGTAGCGTAGGGCCATGGGTGATCATGCACATCATCGGGATCCGATTTAAGGAACTTATGTAAGAAAACGTTGAAGGGAAACCACTTACGATCCTTGAGAAATAAGTAATATCGTTCTAGATAAGGTTCCTTACTAGTTCTATCAAGAACTATACGTTTACGGCCTATACGGTCTAACCAACCAGTAAACCAGTTCACCGTTCACGCTCCATTTCCGCTGCTTCCTTAAGCAGTTCAATAACAGCATCTACGCTGCCACATACAATCTTCATAGTGCGGTAATCGCCTTTACGATCTCTGCCATTGGCCTCAACCATATACCCATTATCGTACATGTTAATATTGATCTGTTCACCGATTGCTTTTAAGTTGTCGGACAATTTTTGATTCTTTAGCATAATTACCTCGTAAGTTCAATGATTGTGGCAGCAAGACTGATTTCTGGTATACCAACTAAGGAAAGATTTGCCAAGCCATCCCTAATGGTTATAATAGCCGTATCTTTGCGTTCCTGAGTTGACCCCCACAGTTCTAGATTCTGATACATCCACCTGTAAATATCCTCTAGTCTACCAGGGTTAAGAGATAGGAATTGTAGCAATTGCTGGCGACCTTCCAGGATCTTACCTGCTTTGAATAGACTAGTTACTTCTACTAGTACCGCATCACTATTTGCTGTTGCTGCCTGCACTGGCAACAACTTACCAGTTGTGCTATTTACCTGCAGTTGATTAAGGCACTTACGCAGGTCTGGGTAGGTTGCAGATACATAGTTGTCTAGAGTATCTAGATCAAAATCCACACCTTCTGATACCAATACTGTTGCAGCACGTGCAGTAAATTCTGTACGGTCAGTTTTTGTAATATGGAATTCATGGCACCGGCTCTTCAATGCTGGTATAATCCTGTGTCCATAGTTACAGGTAAGTATGAATCGCACTGTTTGATGGTATGCCTCCATATCATTACGGAGTGCTGCTTGACCTGCTGGACTTAGGTAGTCTGCCTCGTCTAGTAGTACTATCTTAAACTTGCCGAATGGCATAGTTTGGATGAAACCAAGAATACGATCTCTGACAACATCTACGCTATTTTCCCGGCTGGCATTAATTTCAAGAATATCATATTCCTGGATGCCTAACTCGCTAATCAATACTTTTGCTAGGGTAGTTTTGCCTACACCTGCATCACCACTTAGTAGCAGGTGGGGTATACTATCGTCCTTGATCCAACCCTCTACCTGCTCCCGCTGTCTGGCATCAACAAATACATAGTCCTCAACTGACACAGGCCGATAGGTCTCAACCCAAAGATTTTTTTTCATTCCTTCTTGTCACCAAATAGTTGCAATAACGATAGGAATATATTAATAAAATCCAGATATAATGTCAATGCTCCAACCACCTCAGTTGATCCATTACTGCTTTCTATGCTTACCATTTCCCTGATCTTTTGGGTATCATATGCGGTTAAGCCTAGAAAAACTATAATGGCAATAGCACTAATAACCGTTGATAGCACTGTATTACCTAAGAATATATTAACTATGCTTGCCAACACTACGGCAATTAATCCGGCAAATAGAAAACTGCCCCAACTATCTAGGCTCTTTTTGGTAAAATAACCCCAAAAACTCATAACCCCAAATAGGATTGCTCCACCCATAAATGCTGATACGATTGACCCCATCTTATAAACTGCAAAAATAGCAGCAAAACTTAATCCCATCAATGCAGAAAATCCATACAGCATAGCGGTTGCCAGTGGCTTTGGTGGATCCTTAGCAAGTGCGTAGTGTACAGCAAATATGGCAGCAAGTGGCGCAAAGATTACAATCCACTTGACAAAGCCAGTAAAGAAAAACTGTAGTAGAACTGGTGTGGTACCTACAAACCAGGCTACAGCCATACTAACAATTGTGGCTAACGCCATATAACCATATACGCTTGCCATTGCCGTATTTACTTGGCTGGCGGAACGGTAGATTCCAGGAAATTGTGTGTTTGCGAACATAATTTAACTCCTTAATGTTTCAACTATAATTATTTTGGATATTTCAGAACCTAATTCCATGTCCTCTGTAACTATATGTAGACTATTCTTGCTACGGTCAGTTTTTTGATCGTAAGACCTTACATCTATAACGTATCCACCACTTGCCCGGTAGACATTAAAATTAAGTCCATGTTGGTCAATTTGCCTAGTTTGGTTAGTCATTGCCAGTGGTTCTTTATTCAATGTGTCATA
>Ga0209229_10000910_pt1 | contig 12227 bp, 11 predicted proteins | sample SanBayMetagenome_FD_187466 | JGI IMG/M metagenome (GOLD analysis project Ga0209229, IMG submission 187466) | Freshwater and sediment microbial communities from dead zone in Sandusky Bay, Ohio, USA (SPAdes) (version 2) | ecosystem: Environmental > Aquatic > Freshwater > Lentic > Sediment... | reverse complement strand
CATGATGATTTATTAATACACACAGAACGTTTTAATCAAATTCCTATTAATCGTTATACATTAACAAGGCCTATTTTAAATGATAATTATGTCTGGGTATATAAAAATGGTATTCCTTTAGTACATAGACATGATTTTGAAATATTAGACGATCTTAAAACAGTTCAATTTAATGAATGGATTATAACAGAGCCAACTGACAGTATTATAATTACAACATTTGCCGAGCCTACACCGGATAGAAATGTAGTAGGATTCAGGATCTTTAAAGATATTTTTGACAGATTATCTTATAGAAGACTATCAAAGTATTATTCGACATTTTTAACAAAAGAATTAAGACCATTTGATACAGAAATTTATGTAAATGACACAGATAGTTTAATTACTCCTAATCCAGAGTTAAACAATCCAGGTGTTGTAATTATTGATGGAGAAAGAATAGAGTTTTTTGAAAAATCGGGAAATATTCTACGTCAATTACGTAGAGGTACATTAGGTACAGGTCCTGCAAAAATTTCTCAGCCTGGTACTACAGTAATTGATCAAAGTATACATGAAACTATACCATATGTTGAAAATACTTATATTCAAACTATACCAACATCAAACACAAATACATATGTAATTAGTACAGTGACTTCTACGTCTACTGGTAATGGAATTACATTAACAAATGGAATTGCAGCCGTCGATCAAATTCAAGTGTATTTTGGTGGTCGTCAGTTGCGTAAATCACCTCTAGTTGTACATGATTTAACTGTGTCATATAACCATACCCCCGAAAGTTTAAGAACAATTCCTCCGGAATTTGTAGTAAATACATCGACACAAGAACTTATTTTAAATTTAGGACAATCAATAACAACAGGAACAGATATTACGATTGTTCAAAAGAAAGGTTCTGTATGGACTAGTACTGAGTCTTTATTAACTAGTTCAGTAATACAAGCTGAATTCTTAAGATACAAATATTCAGCTTTGCCTGATATTTACTATTATGGTGGAAACAAATATATGTTAGATAGTTCTTATTATACACTTGATGATGAAGATGGATCTCCATTAGAGGAATAAAATATGCCAAAAGTAACGCAACTTCCATTTATACCAGCAGTAAACACAACAACCGGATTTGTCGTCACTGATAATGACGTAATTCGAAGGGTACCGTACGATGTTTTGAAGTCTGATATTGCAAGTGCAGTTGAAGCTGATGTAGCAGAAGGAGTAGCAGGACCACCCGGCCCTCCGGGACCACCCGGCCCTCCGGGAACACCGGGAACACCGGGAATAGGAATACCGGTAGGAGGAACATCTGGTCAAGCATTGGTAAAATTATCTAGTACAAATTATGATACAGGTTGGTCTACAATTTCAGGTGGTGGTGGAGGCGGCGGCTCTGGATTAAAATCTAGAGAAAATGTAGTTGCAACAACTACTTCTATTGCAAATAATGCAACAGCTAATTTAACTTTTACAGGGCATAAAGGGTATATTCTTTATAAGATTGCAGTGTCTCATTCGGCATTTGTCACCGTTTATTCTGATGTACAAAGTAGAACTAACGATGCATTAAGATCAGAAGTAACTGATCCTTTACTAGGAGCAGGAGTAATTGCAGAAGTAATTACATCGGGTAATCAAACAATAAAATTAACCCCAGCAGTTGTGGGATTTAACGACGAATCTACTCCTACAACAAGTATACCGGTTAGAGTTAAAAATCTTAGTGGTTCGGCTGCTGCTATAACAGTAACTTTAACATTATTAGGAATAGAAGAATAATGAAACAATCATATACAGTGGTATTACATGAGGGAACAGATCAGGAACAATTTCTCAATGAGGTAATGGACGATCATTGTCACTGCTTAAATGAGTGTGAGCATATTCCTAATGTTGTAATATTGTCTGTTGAGGAAACAGAAGTACCTTTAATAAAAAATCATAGTTCTGTCAAGTATATGGATAAAGAACCCCCGGTTATTTCTCCAAATTTACCTCCTTTTTTTTCAAAAACTAGAACATTTACAAGTGAATTGCCTTCAGCATCGTTAGATGTAAAAAATTTCGGTCCGTTGCAATTTTATTATTTTAATGATCAAATTAAACCCCCTCCGGGCACTACAGTTGGTGCTCATAGATGGGCAGGATCTCCACAACCAGATAATGACGATGCTCCTTCAATATCAGGAACATATAAATCTTGTTGGACAGGAAAAAATATAGACATTGTATCAATTGAAGTTTATCGTGATTCTACATTATATAATAATTTTCATAACACGCATCCTGATTTTAAAAAATTTGATAATTTGTCGCAATCTAAATTTGTTCGAACAAATTGGACAGGATTAATTTCTAGTTTAAACACGGCTCAATTATCGACTAATTTGTTGTTAACATCTCATGCTATTGGAGTATTAAGTGCAGCGGCAGGAGTATACTCCGGTTATGCTAAAAATTCTAGTATAAGAGTTATGTATCTTGAAAGTTTTCTTCCTGCTACGGCTAATATTAATAGTGTAATAAGTTGGCATAATTCTAAAACGATTAATCCGGAAACAGGATTAAAAAATCCAACAATACTAATACATGAGTATCAATATATAAATCCGTCTGTATTTTACAAAATAGACGATATTTTATCTATAACTTATTTTAATAGTAATACAAATAGTGTTATTACCGCAAATAGACCCGGAACAAATTGGTTAAACAATTTTACACCTTTTATTGAAGGAAATTTTAATATTAAAAGAATATTAATTAATGGAGTTAGTCATTGGTGTGTAGCGATGCCCGATGTGGAAGAAAATGAGGGTTTAAAAAATGCAATTAATGCTGCTACTGCTGCTGGAATAATTAATGTAGTTGCAGCAGGTAATCAAAGTGAAGTTTATATAAAACGAAATGATATAAATTTTAATAATTCTAAAATTACTGTAAAACAAGGAGCGTTATCATTTAATGCAAATCCTACACCTGTAGGAGATTCTTGGAGATTTTCGATCGTAACAAATTCACCATCAAGTACTGTATTAGAAAAAAATGTACTTCGTGCTTTCGGACCGCATGGATCTGAGACCGGAATAGATATTGCTGCAGGACAGAATTCGGATACTTATCCTATGCTCGATTGTTATTCAAATAGAGGTCCTGGTATAGATATGGTTGGTTTAGGTGATAAAACTTTAACAGCATATCCTGAAATACTTTATTTAGACGGTACATATTGGGGTATGTTTTCTGGTACAAGTTGTGCTGCACCAACAGTTGCGGGAGTACTTGCCTGTATATTAGAAAAATATTATTATTATAATGGAGTATGGCCTACTCCTGCTCAAGCAAAAGAATTGTTATTGTTAGAATCTAAAAAAAATGTATTAGCAAATTATCAATCGACAACATGGGCTTCGGTTCCTCCCGCTTCTTCATCGATAACAAGTAGTGAAAATATTTATGGTAAATTACCTCTTATGCTATACCAAAATAATACATTTGTAAATGGTGGTGTATTTCTTAACGAATTAGTTGGTACACCAAATCGACGAGTATTTTTAGATAATAATATTATTAAACATAACTTGAATAGAACCAGTAGACCTATTTCTGGATTTGTATACCCAAGAAGTAAGATAAAACGGTAAAAATTCAAATTATAAATAAGATATTAAGTAAATTGTAACGGATAAATATCATTATGGACAACAAAAATAACAGTAATGTACCGGTAGTAAGCACTCCTCAACATTCGCCCACAAATGAAAAAGGTAAAGTTTCTATTCAAGGTCATATAAAAATTTATGACCCAATTTCGAAAGAAATCTTTATTAATAAGAGAAATGCTATTCACTATGAAAATTTTAGTATAGCATTAGCTCAAAGTATTAGTAATCAAGGGGAAGGTACAATAGCTGAAATGGCATTCGGAAATGGCGGTACAAACGTTGATCCGACTGGAATTATAACATACCTAACACCGAATAATGTAGGAAGTAGTGCCGGTCTTTATAATCAAACTTATTATAAAACTATTGATGCAAAATTACCGTCTAGCTTAGATCCTGCTAGAAATTTTATGGAAACAAGGCATATTGCAGGTGTTGTATATTCTGATGTTTTTGTTAGTTGTTTATTAGATTTTAGTGAGCCATATGGACAAGCAGCATTTGATAATGCTACAAGTTCTAATAATGAGTTTATTTTTGATGAAATTGGATTAAGATCTTATACACCAGCAGGTCCTAATTTAGGAATGTTATTAACTCACGTTATTTTTCACCCAGTTCAAAAATCTTTAAACAGAATGATTCAACTTGATTACACAATTAGAATTCAAAGTCTAAGTTCTGGAATTTAACCATGACAGCATATACACTTTATTTTTCAGATCCGTCTAAAACAGGGACAATAACTGTTTTAGGTACAGACGCAGGAACTGGCGTTAATAATTATAATACAAGTTTAGATCTAGTAGGATCAGGATATGCCAATTACGGAGTAGCGCACGCTCAAAATTTTTTAAAATTACTTGAAAATTTTGCTAGCCCAATTGCACCTAGTAATGCAATTGAAGGACAATTATGGTACGATACAAGTAATCCTAATAAAAAAGTTTTAAGGGTAAACAACGGAACCTTAACAAGTACTAGATGGCAACCTACTAGTGGAATTTATCAACAATCTGATGACCCGGCCAATTCTTATTCATCAGTAGTAACCGAAGGTGATTTATGGGTTGATATAGGTACAACTCAATTAAAAGTTAGACATGGTACAGAGTGGGTCACAGTTGGGCCTAATGTGACATCTGGAATAACTAAAACAGGTTCCGAAACATCATTTTTAGAAAGCAATACAGGAACAATATTTCCTGTGATCTTAAATTGGTCAAATGGAAAAGTTATAGAAATTATATCATATAATGATTTTACTCCTAGACTAGTAATTGATGGGTTTGTTACTATAAAAGCAGGCACAAACTTAACTAACAAAGTTAATTCTAAGTATAATGGTACAGCAGATACAGCATTATCATTAAAAACTTCTGCTGGTGCTATTATAAATGCCAACGAAATATTAAAAAATAGAGCTACAAGTCAAACGCATACCGGAACTTTTATTGTTGAATCTGGTTCGGGATTATATGTCCAAAATACAAATTACAACAATGAAATACACGTTTTTAATAATACAAATGGCGGATTTGTAAATTTTTCTAATTTAAACTCATCATTACAAGTTGGAGTAGGAAGTAATGCCTATATTAAATTTAGCGGAATAAATTCTAATATAGGCATTAATACATCTACAACATCATCATCGCCGACTTTAGATGTATACGGATCTTTTAGAGCAACTGGAATAACAACAATAAGTTCAGATGCAAATGCAGTATCAACTGCTACAGGTGCATTAAGAGTGTCTGGTGGAGCAAGTTTTAGAAAAGATGTTTGGGTAGAAGGAAAATTAATTGTATTAAACAATACTACAATTACAGGAGTATTAACTGTAGGTAGTGTAGTAGGTGGCGGAATTGCTATAGTAGAACCAGCTAAAGCAAATGAATATGACTTAGGTTCGTTATCTAAACCATTCAGACATATATTTGCTAATACCATAGGTATTACAGCAACAACTGTAACAGTTTATGGAAACGTTACTGGTTATGCAAATAGATTAGAAGTCAATAGAGATTTTAGATTAAACGGCCAAGTCACAGCAACAACAGTTGCATTTAACGGAACTAGTAATGTTGTATTTTCTACAACATTGACAAGAAATGCAATAAATGATCAAATAACAACTTCTACCACAACAGCTACTCAAACGTTATTAGTTTTAAACACTGCTACATCGACTACAACTTTAGAGAAGATATCTAAAGACTCGTTTTTGTCTGATGTATATGCAAAATTGTTTATGCCCGGAATGATTATTCCTTACGGATCTAATACACCTCCATCTGGATTTTTATTATGTAATGGTGCTTCAGTAAGTAGAGTAGTATATCCTGATTTGTTTTCAATTGTAGGAACAACATACGGTTCGATAAGCGGTTCAACATTTAACCTTCCTAATTTAACATCAGTCACAACTGCTACCGGCGGATATCCTATATACTATATTATAAAGGTTTAAATCTATGGCTTACATAATTCGAAATAATGACGGTAGCGTTATTACAACAATTGCAGAGAGACAGGTAGATTCAGTTTCTACAAGTATAGATTTAATAGGAAAAAATGTAGATAACTACGGTGAATACCTTAATAACAATTTAATCAAATTATTAACAAATTTTGCATCAACAGGCACTGCTCCACCAAATAGTCCTCAAATCGGACAATTATGGTATAATAAGACCTCTAAAAAATTAACAGTATTTAATGGTGTTGGATTTGTTTCGGCATACGGAACTCACGTAGCAGGAACACAACCTTTAACAACTAGTACAGGTGATTTATGGTACGACACTGTAAACGGACAATTAAAAATATGGGATGGATTTAATTTTAATTTAATTGCACCAACAGTAAGTAAAATATATGGCAAGACAGGAATAGATATACCACCATCTACTATTCTTTCTGCAGGAACTAATATTCCTCAGAGAGTTAGTTTATTATATTCATATGGTAGTCCTACTGCATTTATTACAACTTCTGCTTTTGTAATGTCAACTGCTTCATCTATAACTTATTTGAGCACATCTACTGCTACACATGTTGTATCAGGTCTTACATTGTTTAATGATTTAGAAGTTAAAGGTGACGTATTAGTTAAAGGAGATTTAATAGCTCAATTTACAGGAGAACTATCTGCAAATGTGTTGGCTTTTGGTGCAATAGGCGACGGTATTTGTGATGACACCGCAGCAATACAGGCAGCAATAGATTCGGAAAGAAATGTATTTTTACCACCAGGAAAAACATTTAACATAACAGCAAATTTGTCAGGATTTGTTAACTTTCAACGTTTTGGTGGCCCTGGCATTTTACAATTTATTGGAAATACAGGTATAGTTCTTAATAACGGTGTTGTTGGTGTAGAATTAGATGTGACATTTAATTCTTCTTTACATACAGGTACTGCAATAACAATCAATGATGCTCATAGAACAAAAATAAAAAGATTATATGGTATTGATGTTTTTAATGTACTTTATATAACTGAAGCAAATACAACAACTTTAGAATGGTGTTGGGCAATAGCCAGAGGTAAAGGAATTACATGGTATGGTAGTGATGCTGCAAGATCAGACTTATTACATATTAATTTTGCTGTTATAGATCCTTCTAATACAGAATATGGTCTAGATTGGGACGGAAATTGTCATAGTCTTGTAGTAAAATATCTTAGATTAGCAGGAGGAAAAGGTACAATTATTAGAAATACCTCAGGTGGAACAACTTTTCCGGCTATAGGTCGTTTCGGACATATAGAACAGGATTATTCGACAGGTGCTGGTATCGAAATTTTAGCAGGATTAGATTACGATTTTAATATGCCTTTTGTATTAGGATCAGCAAGTGACGGATTTAAAATTGGTTCTACAATTGGTTCGTATGAAGTTAGAATACATGGTGGTAAATCAACCGGTAATACAGGATACGGAATTAATAATTTAGGAGGTGTTGTATTATTCAGTGCTTCTACAGCATTAAATAGTAATACAAGCGGAGAAACTAATGGAAATGTATGGACAAAGTCTCCTAGGTATCATGTAGACGATAATTCATACTGGACTAAAATTTCAAACAATCCTGTTTTTTATTTTGATAATAATGATCTCATAGGGTATGATAGAACACAGAATATTTTAACTTTTGTTATTGATAATCAAGGAGTATTAGGTTTAGATACAAATTCAATACTAGCATATAAGCCTATATCTCTTCCGGTGTATACATATTCTACATTACCTGTAGCCCCTCAAAACGGATGGTTGGCTGTAATTACAGATGCAAATACATCTACATTTAATGATACTGTTGTTGGTGGTGGAGTTGAAACGGTAAAAGTATGTTATCTCGGCGGAGCATGGAAAGTAGCATAACATTATGTATCTTGAGGATAAACTATGCCATATATATTAAACAAAACAAACGGTTCTATAATTGCTACAGTTCAAGATGCAGCATTAGATACAACTACTGATTTAACCTTTCTTGGAAAAAATTTCGCCGGCTATGGTGAAGTCCAAAATGAAAACTTTTTAAAATTATTAGAAAATTTTTCAAATACATCTGCTCCTGCTAAACCTATTGAAGGTCAACTATGGTTTAACAGCAGTTCTAAAAAAATCAATGTTTATGACAACTCAAATTGGAAAAATATAGCAAATTTAGAAATTGCATCAAGTAATCCTGCAGGAACTAAAAATTTTACAGTAGGTGATCTTTGGTTTAATAGTGTATCTGCACAATTATACGGTTATAATGGTGCTGAATTTGTTTTAGTAGGCCCTCAAACTGGAGATGATGTTACAGCAAATTGGAGAGGTTCGAGAGAGTTTAGTACACTAGAACCTAATACACCAAAATATAATATTAAAGCAGTAATTGGTACTCGTGATGAAGTTGTTGCTATAGTTTCTAATGAATCTTATAATGTAGATCCAGGAACATCAAGTTTTCCTATCTGGGATGGAATTTCAGGACAATCTGTTGTTAAAAAAGGAATTACATTAGTTGGATCCGGTACAACAGGTAATTCTGAAGCAGCAGATGTTTATTTCTGGGGATCAGCTTCACATTCACTAAGATCAAATACATCTACTTATTCTACTGGAATAGTTGCAACTAGCAACACAAATACAAATGCCGCACATGCAGTTCCTTTTATAAATGCAACTACTACAGGATCTACTACTTTTATTGATGGCGCAGGATTAACTTATAATCCATTTACTAAAACTCTAGCAACAAATATATTTGATGGTATTGCTACTAGTGCATATTATGCAGATTTAGCAGAAAGGTATGCTGCCGATGAAGAATATGATGTTGGAACAGTGGTTGTAATTGGCGGAACAAAAGAAGTAACACTAACGACTATACACGCAGATCTTGCGGTGGCAGGAATTATTTCTCAACATCCTGCCTATATGATGAATTCTGCTGCCGGTCCTAGTAATACTCACCCATATGTTGCATTAAAAGGTCGAGTTCCTTGTAAAGTAATAGGTCCGGTTAAGAAAGGACAACTATTGGTCACAAGTTCTGAACCGGGATATGCAGAAGCATTTGTCGAAGGTGATAATTCAAATGCTGTCTTAGCTAAGTCTCTTCAAAACTTTGATGGTACTAAAGGTATTATCGAAGTTTTAATCTAAACGGCCATTGGTGCTTTAATAGCACCGTGGCTTTGATAATCTATTAATTCTATATCATTCATAGTAAATTCTGTAATTGAATTTATAGAATCATTTAATTTTAATGTAGGCAACGGAAGGGGTTTTCTTTCGAGTTGTTCTTTTACTTGTTCAAGATGATTAGTGTATATATGAGTATCACCGAATGCAATAATCAATTCACCTACTTCAAGATTACAGACTTTAGCAATCATATGAGTGAACAATGCATAACTTGCAATGTTAAACGGCACTCCAAGAAACATGTCTGCACTTCTTTGATACATTTGACAGCTCAATTTTTTATCTTTACTTACATAGAATTGTGCCATCATATGACAAGGTGGTAATGCCATGATATCTAGTTCACCGGGATTCCACGCAGTAATAATATGACGTCGACTGTAAGGATCATTTTTAATACCGTCAATTAGTTCTAATAATTGATCGTGATTTTGTAGTACAACTTTATTAATTCTGATCAAAGGTTTACGCCACCGTCTCCATTGTACTCCGTAAACTCTCCCAAGGTCTCCAGGATGCCGTTGCAGTTTTTTTCTCACCCAATAATCTGCTGTAGCATTATCAGTCCAAATAGTTTTTTTATCACTATATCTTTCACCGTGAAGAATTTCTCTTAATCTAAATTCATCTCCACTACCTTCGATGAACCATAACAATTCAGATACTACAGAACGCCACGCAAGTTTTTTTGTTGTTATTGCTGGAAATCCTTTGGACAAATCAAATCGCATTTGAAGTCCAAATACACCTTTAGTACCCACACCAGTACGGTCTTCTCGATACTCACCGTTTGTTAGTATATTGTTTAATGCGTTAAGATATTCGTATTCGGGATGATTCATTTTGTATATTCTTTAATAGTATATGGTACAGGATCAACAAATTTAGCATGTTCTTTAACTTTTGTAAAGTTTTTTTGAACATAATCTAAATTAAAAAATTTGTCGCAAATATAATTAACATCTATTTCAGTAATAAAAAATTTATTAATATATGGCATGTAAAGATTGTAAATTACAGAACCACCGATTATAAAAATTTCTTTATCGGGATATTCATGCTCGCAGAATACTAATGCATTATTTGGATCACTAAATGTATGATCAGCTCCACCATAAAATCCATAATCTTTACTTTTAGATAAAACTATATTAATTCTACTAGGTAAAGGATTACCAATACTATCCCAAGTTTTAGACCCCATTATAACGATACTATTAGTAGTAATCTTTCGAAACCATAACATATCGTTCCTAAGGTGAGGCCAGGGCATAGAATTATTATATCCTATGCCCTGACTACGTTCTACGGCAACGATACCATTAATCATTCAAGTGCTAATTGTTCAGCTTTTGCCTTTTTCTTAGGAGGATCAAGTTCATCGGCTTCTTTACGTAATTTTGCTGCTTCTTTGTATAAGGAATCAGCACGTGATCTCATTTCTGCAGGAGTAAGTTTAAGTGTTTCTTGCTTTACTTCTGTTTCGACAATTTCTTTAACTACTGCTTTTTCTTTAGGAGCTTCGGTCTTAGTTGTACTACTATCGTTTACTGCAAGATCTTCAACTCTAACACCTTTTTGTTTAGCAATTAACTCGTTTAGTTCATTAAGTGGAATTTGTGTCTGAGGATTCGGGGTCATTAACACTATGTCAGAACGAACTTTTTTAAGATGTCCGTTAATATGAAGATATTGTAACATATTAGAACCATCGGGAAATTTTCTAACAGATAAAATATCCGCTAATTCATTAGCTTGTTGTCCAGAATCACTTTCTATAAGAGTCATTAGTGAATCGTGATGAGAATCACTTAAACCTTGAGTTCCGACTACTAAACAACTATTTGGTTCCCCTGGTAGTGTTCTATAAACTGCTACAACTCGAGCAGAATTATTTTTCATTTTTCCCACATGTTTCATGTGTATCTCCTTTTATTGTTTCTTCTCTGCCTCTGTTTGAGCTGAGATTGCATTTAAAAATGCATTTAACTTGTCATATACTGCACCTACACCCGATAGTTCGTTTGCAGCAAACACACCCCGACGAACAGCAACATCTAAGACAGAACGAACATTTGCTAGATCGTTGATTGTTAATTCTGGAGCTTGTTGAGGTTGTGCAGTAGCAAGTGCTTCATTACCCACTGCGGGTGTATCCATTTGAGCTTTTTCAGTTTCCATTATATTGTTCCTTTGTTTTTATATAAAATTGTACATCCTAAAGTTAGTAATGTTAATTCTTTAGGATCTTCTAATCCTATTTCGGTTAATTGAATAACTTTTCTGTTTGAATCTAACACATTAGAAATTACGATAGCAAACCTACTATTTAGGTTATATTCTATCCATTTTTCTAATAATTTTATCTCAACCTTTTGTTCAATTTTAATTTTGCTAAAATGTTCTGGAATAAAAGATAGTTTTCTTAGTCCCAGAACATTTAGAGCATTTACTTCACCTCTGTTTAAAGACATAAAGTACCTATATTATTTATAATAGGCGACCTGACCGAATGGTGGAATTATGGAATCATTTCCGTGAATAACAAACAATGTATCACAGTAGTCTTCGTCGCCCCATGATCCGCAAGGGTATCCATCAGTGAACATAATAAACTTTTTAGGTTCAATCTGAAAATCTTTCATGAAATAAAAGTTAGCGTCAAAATCTGTACCTCCACCACCCTTGCATTCGTAACTTAGAATATCGTCGGCAGTATCTCCAGTAAAACGAGCATAGTTATAAATTTGAGTGTCGAAGCACCATAGATCGAGATTGAAATCAACATATTCGTCCATGATACCCTTAACTTCGCTAATAAAGTCTTTAGCCATAGCATCAC
>Ga0209229_10000909_pt1 | contig 12231 bp, 4 predicted proteins | sample SanBayMetagenome_FD_187466 | JGI IMG/M metagenome (GOLD analysis project Ga0209229, IMG submission 187466) | Freshwater and sediment microbial communities from dead zone in Sandusky Bay, Ohio, USA (SPAdes) (version 2) | ecosystem: Environmental > Aquatic > Freshwater > Lentic > Sediment | place... | reverse complement strand
AATAAACATTTTTGAATCCATTAGCTTATCTCTGCAAGTTTGGGTTTATGAATACTTGAATACTATTTGAAAGAACCATAAAAAGAGTAGGATGATTGAGGCCCTGAAATTTCCAAAATCCAATGTTGAAAATCGTGAGAATCTAAGCAATAACCTCCCCGTCCTTGTAAAATCAGTTTGTAGCGACTATCGTTATTAATGCCTGATTCAAAAATACCATTACCAGCCAATTTACCTGTTAGTCTTACTTCTTTATAAAGTCTGAAATCAGCCACAGGTTTATCATAAAAATCAGTACCAAATTCAGTCTTTTGTGGGGGAAGGCTAAAGGAAAGATTGCCTCGGCTTGTACTTCTGAATAACAAGCGTTTAAAATCACACATTCAACGCTTTTTTTAGCAAATAATTTAAACATACTGGCGAGGGTTTTCGTCTCCAGTAAAACCATTTTTCCGGTGTCATCTTCGAGAACAATTCCCTCCTGTCCGGCTCCATGTCCGCAAAAGTGAACAATCTGAGGTTGATAATCTAAAATCGCTCGGTAAAAGTCACGGGAACGTACAGCCCATTTTTGTTCTAACTTAAACTGTTCTCGCCGATTAGCTCTGCGTAATCCTTCGTCAATTTCTCGGATCTCTTCATCCAGCCGCAGCCGAGAGGTGTTTGTGGGATTGGCGGCTAAAATCAGAATGGTTTTAAGACCTGTGCTATTAATCATAAATTTGCTTTGGAAACGAATAATGCTTTATGTCAATTGCTCTGTTTTGATTCTTAACTTTCTTTTTTTGTTATTTTTTTACTTCAAAATAATAACCGCTAGTGTTTCGCTTACCAGATTTTACCTCGACAAGTTTAACACTTGGCTCTTGGAGATCACCTGTGTGAGAAAAACTTATTTTTCCAGTTACTCCTGTTACTTTAAGTGAACGAAGTTTCTCTGCTATTCCTTCCCGTGTTAGATTTTCTAAATCTTGCTTAATTGCCTCAATTAACGCTTGAGTCGCATCGTAAGAAGTGGCAGTTCGCCAGTTAATATCTGCGTCCCAAAGTTTTTTAGAGTTGTAAATGAAGCAGTTTTCAATATTAGAGTTTTCTTTTTGACAATCTTCTTCGATAGGAGATTTCCAACTCCAAGGAACTGCAACAGTCATACCTTTTACACTTTCTTTGCCTTCTTGTAACGTTTTAAAGCTATAGACATCATCTCCCCCAAAAACTGGCAATGGGTTTTTGCTTTCTTTATTGACTTTCACAACCTCAAGAGCTTTGTCTAATGTTGCAGTATCAGGGAATAACACTAAAGCTTGTACACCGTTCTCAATTGCTGCTTTTAGAGCATCTTCTCCCTTAAAATCTGCTTGATATAAATTATAAAACTTATCCTCTTCCAATTTTTCATCAAGGTTCATGTAATCTGCAAATGCTGATTTTAGGGAGGTACTATAGTTACTTTCAGAATTATAGAAAATAGCTATTTTTTGAGTCTCGATTTTTTGAGTTTTGATTGTTTTAGCCAACTTGTTTGCTGCCTGCTGATCACTCGGAACAGTACGAAAAGTAAATCGATTTATTAATTCAGGTTTAGACAACTCTACAGAGGTACTAACAGGGAAAATAGCTGGTAGCCCTTCTTCATAAATTTCCCTGACTTTCAGAGCAACATCGCTAGAATAATGTCCAACAACTCCCAATACTTCAGGTTTGTTCACTAATTCCTCTGCTATTTTTGTTGCGATTTCGGGATTTCCTTGATCATCAGCAATTAATACTTTTAGTGGTACACCATTTATACGTCCTTCTTTGTTAATCTCATCTTGAGCTTGAGCAACACCTCGGAGAATTTCTAATGCAGCATCTGGATTGCTTTGAATTGGAACAGGTACTGCAATAGTATATGATTGTTCAGTACCAACTTGGGCATTATTCAGGTAGATTAGTGCTTCGGGATCGTTGGAATTACTTTTTAAAGACGCTTCTAGAAACTTGATAGCAGTGGGTAAATCACCAGCAGTGATCGCCTGAATTCCAGCCAATTTATCAATACTGAAATTAGACTGTATTAGTAACCTTTCACCTGTACTAAAATTGTTAGTCAATGGCTCATTTACATTGGGACATAATTCTTTAATATTTTGCTTAGAGCTATGATTATTTTGGAGATAATTCCATACCAGTTGACAAACTTTTTCCCGTAGGCTTTTATCGCTCATGTGCCATAGGCTTAATTGACCGTTGCTGTTAAGAGTTGCTAAATTTCCATCAGAAGTAAATATGGCATTTGCAACTATTTCCTGTTGAGTATTAGATGGGTTTATTGGTTGGCGGGAGTCATCATGTACATCAAACAGAAGGGAATTAAATTTTTCTGGATTATTAGAATTTTCCTCTTTGGCAATGATCGCCAAATGTTCTGCATCAGGGCTAAAAGTAACACTTTTAACATCACCTAGCTCAACTCTAAATTGCTGAATCTGCGCTCCTTTGATATCCCACACCCTGACAGTACCCTCTGTTTTCTCATCCTCTGCTGCACCTGTTGCCAAAAGTTTTCCGTCTGGGCTAAATGCAATGATGCGTGGATTTTTCTGGTCAGTTTTGAACAATGTATCAATATATTTACCCTGAGCATTCCACAACTTTACAGTTCCGTCTTCACTGAGAGTTGCCAGCTGACCTGAACCACATGGATTGAATGACGTACTAACAATGTCTTCTTCTTTATATATATCCTTGCTTCTGTTAGGTCTATTTGGGCTTGTGCTAGAAAAAAGATTGCACGGATTGATACCTTCATTGAAGTCCTGTTCAAATTGTCTATTTTCTTCTTGATTTGAAACAATATCGTGTACTTTTATCGGAAGAACTTGATATGTTTCTTGATCTTTTCTCTGAATGGCTAGTAGCTGAGTATCATCAGGAGAAAATGCAACACTTTTAACCTTATTGTTCTCGTCTGCTTGGATAAAATCAGCTAGACTATCATTCTCGACATTCCAGAGCAAAAGATTACCTTCTTTCCCAATAATTGCTATATATTTCCCTGTCGAACTCAGAGTGATGGTTTGAGCTTCTTTTAGTGCTTTCTTTCGTTGTTCATTGAGTTGATCAACAGAGAGCAGACTCTCTTTAAATTCATCACCTTCTTCATCCCACAGATTAATTACACCTTCGGTACTAAGTGTTGCCAATCTTGTACCATCTGCACTGGCTGCTGCGACTATAAGTTTATCACTTGTTAACAGTGGAGCTTGCGTTGGTTCATTTTTTGATAAATCCCAAAGTCTGACTGTACCATCTTCTCCTCCTGTGACCAATTGATTACTATTCTGAGGGTTAAATGTTAACCTAGAAATACTACCTTGTTGTGCATTCAATTCAATGGGTTTAGTAGAATTACTCGATTTTAACCAATCTTCAAAATTCCAAATTCTGACAATTCCATCTTCTCCTGCCGTTACAATTTTTTGATTGTCGGGACTGATTGCAACGCTATTAACATTGCTAATATTCGGTGTAGATGGAACAGGTTTGTCAGGCTCTCTTAACTCCACTGTTCCGTCATCTTTTTTGACAATCGCTACATAGCTTCCGTCAGGACTAAATCTTAAATCTTTAATTTTTTCTCTGTCAAGCTTTAAGCCTGATTCTGCTGAATCAATTGACTCAACAATTGGTTCAGCATCTTTTCCTAAAGCAAAACCAACTTGACCTTGATCATCCTTGTTAATCGTTAAAATAACGACTGCACCATTATCATCAATTGCTGCCAGTTGCTCTTCTTTAGAATTTGCTCCATGTAGGAATATTAAGCTCGTGAAATTTCGTTCTGTTGTTACATAATCAATTGTTTCACCTGATGCGGGATTGAATAACCTGATGTTATTGTTATTTTCATTGTTTATTGAACCGACTGTTGCGAGTATCTTGCCATCACTGCTAAATGCAAGATCGTATGTCTCATCATCATAAGTGTGAAATCGAAAGAGCCTTTTGCCCGATGTGTCCCAAAGCCTTACGGTATTATCACTTCCAAGCGTTGCCATCTGTTTGCCATCTGGACTAAATACTACACCTCGGGTCTGGCTATCTGAGAGACTGCCTTCTATTGGTTGAATATTGGAGGGGATGGACTTACCATTTCTGTCCCATAGCTGTACGACTTCATTTTCTCCAACAGTTGCAACCTCACCATCATTGCTAACCGCAATGCTGTAAACATTCTTTATTTGGTCAGTTTTAATTTCATTAGGGGAATCTTCAACAATCTTTATATCAGAGGAGTCAGGTGGCGTGTTAATCTTCCATTGCTTGACTGTGCCATCTGTTCCACCCGTCATTAAAGTACCGTCGTTACCAAATGCAACGCTGTAGACAGAGCCTTGCTTCGTATTGATTTGACCAAGCTCGTTGCCAGAAGGAATATCCCATAGCTTGACAACATCATCTTCTCCAACCGTTGCTAGGATAGTTACGTCATTGTTGTTAATTTTTATTTGAGGGCTAAATGCCATGTCCCAGTAAACTTTTTCTTTACCTAATAGTGTGGACGGAAAGTTTTTTAATTCTTCAACTGTGTAAGTTCTATTTTCTTTTTGATTTTGATTTTGATCTGGTTTTACCAGTTGCCATAACCTTACATGACTTTCACTACTAGAAATATTCTGCTCAATGATCGCTACAAAATTACCATCTGCACTAAACTCTATATCATCAATAATCTTGGTTTTGTCTGATAATTCAATCGACTTGATTGAACAGGGTTCACTTGAATTACTATCGGGATTGGGTGTGTTAATCGGTTCACAGGAAACACTTGAATCATCGTTCTGAATTTCCCAAAACTTGACTGTGCCATCTGCTCCACCTGTTGCCAACAGCGCACTCTCAGAATTAGAATTCTTGGGGTCATACTTGAACGCTACACTGTAAACATCTTTCTGTCCTGTGATCAGGGGTGCTAACTGTTTACTTTTACTATTCCATAACCTGACGATATCACCATCCCCTATGGTTGCTGCCAGTTGATCCTTGTTGGGGCTAGGATTAAAAACAACTTCGTAAAGCGTACCGCTATCAAGCCGCAAGCGGTTACGTTCTTGAGTGCCGTAGAGCAGTTTGAACAATGTGCTTTCTATAGAAGAACCTAACTTTGAGGCAGCCGCCCAATCTTGATTTGGGAAAAGATTATCCAATTCTTCCAGTAGCACTAAAATCAATTCTCTATCTCCATCTATATACATAGATTCAAGCTTCTTCTGTGCTTCCAATATCTCTAGTGCGGCTTCTAGTTGGCGATTAGAACCCAAGTGGGCTTCTGCTGATTCTCTTAAGGCTTCAGCACTCTTAATCTGAGCTTTTATTCCTTCAAATCCAGCCCATGCTGCTAGTCCATAAAAAATCAAAAATATTATCCATCCAATCGTTGTCCAAATGAAATTCCACGTTCCTTTCCAGATAACACTTCGCCGCACAAACTCAGTTTCACTTACATTCAGCCAACTATTCTTGGTATAAAGTAATTCCCTGAGTAGCTCTAAGCGAGGATCGTTGTTCCAAAGGTGTCCACCTGACTTTCCCGCAGGGTTTATTTGCACAGCATTGTTTTGACGATTGATTTTGCTCTTTATCTTCATATAGACATAACTCACCAATCTTAATGGGTTTAGCCGTTGAAATAGGCGATTTCGCCATTGAAAGAGCCAAAAGTTCAAGCGCATCACTCGTTCAGTAGCACACCCTAATCCATAAGCCACAGGATTTAAGACTAGCACGATAGGATTTTTCTTTTTCTCTTCTTCCCACTCCTGCCAATCTTCAACGGCAACCAGAAGGCGATTATGCAAAATTAAATTATCTTTTTCCTCTTCAATCCATTTCTTCAATTTATCCCAATGCAAAATCAGAGCATCATGGGCAGGTTCGGTATATCCAGCTTCGGTTACAATTAGGCGAGACTGTTCAAGCTGCTCCCGAATGTTTTTGATTTCCTTTGTCGCATCTTTGTGTCTAGAATTCCACTCTGGATACTCTAATTCTGACAGGAGTACAGGTCGCTTTGCAGGTTGCCCGCCTTGCAGACTCACCATCCGCAGCATCAGCAATTTCATCATTTGCTGACGTAGTTCACCCATCGATTCATCCTCACCATCTTTAACTTTTGTCAGTTTTTCATATTCTTGATCTGCTGTTTTTTGGAGCGCTCCTATAACACCACCCAAATCATCGTAATCGTCCTTAGTTATTTTCTTATCAGACTTGCCCTTGACTTTTTGGTAAAGTTGCTCCAATACAAAAGAAAGCAAGGGTAAAGCCCCCGGTCTTCCCACGACCTGTTCAATAATGTAAGAAACAAGACTTTCTGACTCAAAATTTACATAAAAAAGTGCCGCAGGTCGCTCGATTACCTGTTTTAATTGATGGCTATTCATGTCTTCAACGTATAAACGAACTCCTTTGTTATTCCAGGCATCAGTTATATTGAAAGGGTTCTTTGCTTTTGAAGCCTTACTCTGCTTCAAAGACTGCTGAAAATGAGTTTCAAAATCCGAACGCACTGTAACAACAAGTCGCACATTGTCACATTGGGTTAAAATCTCATTTAGCAATTCAAGGAAAAGTTCTTTCTCGGGAATTTGACACAAGGTGATTAGCTCCTCAAACTGATCAATTGCTATCAAAACATTTTGATCTTTCGCTTTGGAGAACAAGTTAATAAATTCCTGATAGACTTCTTGAAATCCTTTATTTATTTTCCGTTTTTTTAGGATTATTTCTGCTTTTACATCCTGTTTGTATTTTATAGATGCCTTTTGTAGTTCCTGCTCAAATGATTTTATTTTAGTTTCGATTGAATCATTTTTATCTTTTATGTTTAGACATCCTATGAGCTTATCACAAAAAGCCTTAAAAGGAGAGCTTCCTGGGCGAAATTCACAAGATAGCCACTTGGGTTCAGACTGAGATTCTAATCTAGGAATCAGTCCTGCCTTGACTAAACTTGATTTTCCTGCTCCAGATGCACCTGTCACAACTGTTAATTTTTGATTGTTTGTGCAAACTGTATTAAGCAATTGAGTTATGAATTTTTTTCTCCCACAAAATATAGGACGATCTTTCTCCTCATAGGATAACAATCCTTTGTAGGGGCTACTTAAACCTTCGATTTTTTTTAATGTGGATGGCTCAAAGTCGGGAAGCAAAAAAATGTATTGCCCTCCGGGTGTCTGTTCTGAAGAGGTAAGAGAATATATTTGTGGTAATTGACGTGAAATAACTTGAGGTTGATTTTGGATATACGTGCAAAGCTCTTGAGCCGTAATGATACTATCTTTATTAAAATCGGCTTTGTTTGAACCCTCCTCCATACCATTAGGGCGGCACTCTATGGCTTCGCATAATGCCATTGCAAAATAGGAATTTTTCTGTTCCTTATTGTCAGAGTCGAGTGCTAGTTCATAGCCTGCTGAAGTGATAACTGTAAAAGTTGGGTTTTTCCACATCCGGTCGTAATCCGCTCTGAAGCTCATCCCATCGTCGTCAAAGCTGGCTGTTCTATATCCAGGTATTTCTGCGGTGGATGTTCTGCAGATTGCACCTGAATAACAACAATCTAAAATGAGTAGTTTATGACGACAAGGTAGTTGTCCCAACGTAGTTGTTAACCTTTGCATAGGCAACCTATTTCCGTCTTGACATAGCAGGAATTGTTCGTTTTCATCTGGCTGATTAGTTTCACGGATAGAAGCATAACCATGTCCTGAAAAGTAGAATAGAATACGATGGTTTTCTTTTAAGTCAACCGTTTCTTCAGGAAGAACTCTCTTCCCATGGTTTTCTTTTAAGTTAACTGTTCTTTCAGGGAGAACGATCTTTCCATTCTGTAAGTTATCAAGTAATTTATTAATTTTATCTTGTGTTGCATCTTGATCTTTCAGTAATAAAACATCATAGAATTCATCTTTTGTTCTTTCTGAAGAACTAAGAATAGCCTCCATCAACTCAGCATCAGGTACGGCTAATTTCAGAGGTTTGTTTTTCTCATCATACTTATTAATTCCAATAACAATAGCAAAATTACGCTCAAAATCATGTCTTTTTTCTTTATAATTGTCTTTGTTATTATTAAGATTATGCTGTTCATTCATTGGTCTAACTCCTACAAAATTTAAAGGGGACTAAGTGCTAATTCAGTTTGTTAGTTGCAGTGATATTTTTTGTAGAGCCGCCCTCGTGAGCGGCTGTTCTAACTACTTAGAAGGCAACACACTGGTAATGGTGACTTTTTTTGTATACCAGTCGTCGTATGCTTCTTCTTCGTCAAATTCAGCAGTCCGAAACTGGGCGCGATCCATCAAGCGATTGAGCGTACTTTGTTTGAAGATGTTTTTATGTCCAGCACGAGGCGAGTCAAGCGCTCCTTGAGTGCTTAATCGCGCATCAAATTCTGTTGTACTTACAATCAACTTGAAGATATCTTTAGTTTCAGTAATTTCTAGTTCCTGTAACTCTTGATCGACAGCAAATTTAATGTACCTTCCATCTCCAGCAAATGCCGTTTGTTCGGGTTCAAGCCGTACATATCCCGCGTTAAAAAATGGTGCCCCTACAGCAAAGCGATCAGTCAGATCTAGCACTGTACAATAGAGAGTTTTGTTGCTCTTATTCGTTAGTTTGAGTTGGCATCTGGGGGGTTGCAATTTGTTGTCTTTATACTGATACTCTCGGCGAATCTCCTTTTCTGGTGCAGCGTTATTCTCACCCTCAAATAAAAGCTCCATCTCAATATCGTTAGGTTGAATTCGGCTTGCAGGAGGGCTGGGAAGGTCACGAATCGTCAACCAACGTGCAATATGCTCCAAACGTTCAATTGCCAGTTTTGCATTATCTAATGTGAAACCTGGAATCGGAGCAACTAAAGGGCGATTATCCTCTTTAACCTGAATGCAATATTCTTTGTTACGACACTGTAAGTACAACCGGGCTTGATCGCGGTTCTCAACTTTCCGAATATAGGCAGAAGGACGGTTGCCCACTGTAGCGGACTGAATGGCTTGAGAAGCCAACTTAACCCCAGTGGCATCACCCTCAATATAAACGCCTTGTGTTGGTAAAGGCACAGCGATCGTTATAGCTTTATAGATGCTCCCAGTTGACAAATTCTTATCATTGCTGATGATTTCCAACTGGCTCAATTGAGGTAATACCTTCGTGACTTTGGCTTGACCAATTGATTTATTAGGATCTTTAAAGTCATTAACATTGCAGTTGAAATCAAAGAACGCCAATACAGTTGTTTCCTCTCCGGCTGGGGGTTGAACGCTGTTAACTGCTCCTCCATCAATAACCCAGCCTAAGTTTTTGTCATGGCGAACTGTGAAATAAGATGGTCGTTCTGCGATCGCCCCATCTAGAAACAGTAAATTACCATGATCTGGAGGTGTAACTTCGAGTTGCGGACACTGGGTTTTTGATACTTTTTTAAGCTCGATGGAAACCGTGTTTTTAGTTTCTTGCCACAGTTCCCGATAAGTTAATTTACCGGGTCGCTCTAAAGCTTTTAACAAGCTGTAAGTAAAAATTCCTCGTTTTTGTCCCTTATCACCAATTGTTAGTTCCTTGGCTGTGTCATGGGGTTCACAAGCTGCCATCAGAATGTTTCGTCCTTGAGGCAATTCCCATTTTTTAGAACCCAAACCTAAACTTTCCAACTCATTAGCACTGAAGATGTAGCTGTCTAAAGGTCGAAGGCGATCATCATCAGCAGCACGACGTTCTACGACCTCTAAAGATGGATCTTTTACACCACTACCGGAATGACAGCAATCAAGGATAACGCAAATATGAGGGTTTTTGGCTGCAACTTCCGAGATCAGTTTAGCAAGTTCTTTGTCTGCTAAATGCCATTTACCAAATTCGCTACTATCGTAACAATACAACGTTTCATTTTTTTTATCTGGCTCAAAACGCCAAAAAACTTCGTTTATATTCTTTTCTTGGGAGCCATGACCACTGTAGTAAAAGAGAACAACATCGTTGCTGTTTGCTTGAGATAAATGTTCCTGAAAACCTTTAATAATACCGTCACGGGTTGCTGTTTCGTTTAAAAGGGTTTTGATCTGAAGTTTGTAGCTATCAGCAAGCCGTTGATTCAAATAATTTTCTACAGCGTTTACATCATTCACACAACCCTTTAGACGCTCGCGTTCTTTAGGATAATCATTAATACCAACAAGAAGTGCATAGAGATTACGATTCATGTAGATTGCTCCTTTCTGATTCTAAATTTTTCTGAAGTTGTTGTCTTGAGAATACTGAGACACACTGCACCGAAGTAAATTCAAAAGTCAAAGTCTGAATTAGTCTTCAGCATTGCATTTGGGGAGTGGGGAAAGTGATTTGATTTTCATGTTTCAAGAGCCTTGTTAGCAGGGGGCATTTCTGTTATTAAATTTTGTAGGTTAGAGATTCCAGATTCATGAACTTTGCTTTTCCACACTGCACAAATCGTTTCAGCAGTGGCTGAAGAAATGGTTTTAATAATCAGGGCAGCTAAAATTGCGGCAATGGGATAAGCCAGATGTAAGTTAGGAATGAAAAATAAATAACTTGCACAATTAAACCCCAGAAACCTTGATCTACCGTAAACTATTGCTCAATTAGTCACCTTATTGGTTTTTCATTCCTTAGCAGCAAGAAGAGGAGTTAAAGCTCCGGTTAACTTTCCTAAATTATCTTTAAATTCTCCACCAATTTTTACTAGATTTTCTTGCAATAAGTGGGTAGGCTCTATAAAACCTCCTTATGTAAACACTTGTAAATCGTTTTAACACTCTCTAATGGCTAATCCAAGCCTCCGTTACATATTGTTACATAGAAAAGTTTAATCCCGCCTACCTACTTACAAGAAGAATAAGAACAAACCATTTTAGGTTCGCTCCTTTCTATCTAATGGGTGAGACTAAGGTTGAGTTATGCAGAATCAAGCCAAAATTGTCTAAAAATTTTGGGAATGAAGCCTATACACCCGTCAACAGCTAGTTTTAACCCCTAACACTGAATTCTGAGAGAGCGGATTAAGTCATGGGTTCTGTACCTGCTACTCGAAAAGCTAATCCATTGCTTAAATAACCAGCTTGAAAGCCTTCGAGATGTGGGAATTACCTTCGTCGTATAGGTTGTTTCAATATTAAGGACATAGGCTGAAAATCCCTCTATCCTGAAGTTCAGTCTTAAACTAACCTTTGGGTGGGGACAAAACCTATACTTTTGGCTAGCTCTAAAACTAAACTTTAGGTGGTTGCGCGAATTCATCTGACTTTGATATAATAAGTCTCCCAATTATGTTATTGTCATTTTCTCCGAAGACAAACCCGCCCTCTTGAGAAATTGGTGCCATAGTTACTACTCCTTTCCTTGTAGGTTATAAAGTTTGCTTAACTAAGTTTCAGCTAACGGTTCTGGTCAGCTTCAAAAGTCATACACCGTTCTACAACGATTGGATTGACTTGTAAAACAAGATAACTTTTAGGCTCCAACTTATTCAACCTATAAAACTCATAAAAAACCTCACCCCAAACTCACTGAAAAACTCATAGCAACCCGCAATCAGTATAGACAAGGAAACTAAGGCTATAATTTTCGATCTGGATAAAGATTGTATTGGTTGTGAAGGTCAGCAACATTAAATTAAAATTAGTCAAACTCAATAACTCCATCCAATAAACATTATTCCTACAATCAACAACATCAAAACCTGTGGCACTCCCATCAAACCGAGATTGAATCCTAAACTGAGGATGGCGATCGCACCCGATACAATTTCTTTTTCTGTCATACACTTTACCCAAAATCAAAGAGGCAAGCACTTCAGCACTCACCCCTTGTGTTAATGCAACTGAATAAACTTAATGAAACCGTCAACAACAGACTTAACGCTCTGTTCAGAAAATCCAGTTGTTTTTTCAATGTATGTAGTATCTAGCATCACATTAATTGTAGTGCAAACTGTAACTTACTTGTAATTCACTTATAACTTAATTGTAATTGCATTTACCAAAATGGTCAAGCAAGAGGATTAAATCGCTTATTAGTTTGCCAATGGTCGGTCATAAAATCATCAATATCTTCTTGAAGCATATCAACTGAAAATAAATAAACACTTGTACATTTATCATTAGCTGACATCTTTCGAGGGTACTTATCATTCTCATAGGTTTTGGCATAAATCTTTAC
>Ga0209229_10000908_pt1 | contig 12256 bp, 13 predicted proteins | sample SanBayMetagenome_FD_187466 | JGI IMG/M metagenome (GOLD analysis project Ga0209229, IMG submission 187466) | Freshwater and sediment microbial communities from dead zone in Sandusky Bay, Ohio, USA (SPAdes) (version 2) | ecosystem: Environmental > Aquatic > Freshwater > Lentic > Sediment... | reverse complement strand
TTTAGAGCAAAATTTGGGTGCTGTTACCTCAGTCGCAATTAGTCGGGATGGAAAAACTTTAATCAGTGGAAGCCGAGATTGCAGCGTAAAACTATGGAAGTCCATATTTTAATCATTTTAAATAAAAAACGATAAACGGAACAGATACTAATCCTTACACTACGTCAGTTCAGTTTAACCCTAACAAAGACCCTCAGATCCGAAATCTGTGGGCTACCTTATTTTATTGAAGCTTCAATAAATTTATAATTACTTATACTTTAAAAGTATTTCTCTAGTTATAGCAATTAAAAACATAAGTGGTATATAAAAACCCCAAATAGAAAATGAAATGAAGGATTCATATAAAAGTTTTACAAAATTTCCAACAATATTAACCGAATAAAAATCTCTAATCGTTAGAGATTTACTGTAAAACTTATGAATAAAATCATTGTAGGAATTGCGAAAACCTTTTTCTAGGGCTAAGTAATACGAATCTAAAAGACAAAATATGATTGCTGGCAGTAAAGCTATCAAGACATAATCAGCGTTATTTTTTTTGTCAACGACAGCAACTAAAATTGCTGATACAATAGTAATGCACCAAGTTTTAGAAGATGCACTATTAGAAGCCATTCTTTGAATGACTCCTTGCATAATAGACAAATGCGTCTGTAATGCAGGACTATCGGCATTTACATCTACATAGTTAGAATTATTAAGTTCTTTCATAAATTTTAAGTTTTTCGAGGATTGCAGTTTCAACCCAATCCACTAAATGATTTGCAATGTCATTATAAGCATCGCTTGGCTTAGGATCGTAGCATTTAATGAGCGTAGATAAACAAGTACCATTGGGAAGATATACCTTATCAAAGGGGTTATTACCTTTTTTACCTTTCCCGTTGCGAGGACATTTCAAGTTATGAATATATATACCTAAAATCGCAGTCTTATAATCTAAAGCTTTTTCAATTTCATATTTAACCCACTTACTACTTGCTGTATTTTCACCAATCAAGACAATTACGCATGAACGGTAGAACATTTTTTCATTAATCCAAATTTTAATCCCTCTCTCTGTTTTTCTTTTAAGTTCTTCCCAGTCACTCGGAGAAACCAATGTTCCACCTTCATCAATAGCGCCAATATGTCTAATTTGCTGTACCCTGAAGACATCAGTCTCATATTCAAAACTATAAAATACTTGCCTCTTTTGTGAATCTAATAATTTATTTTTCTGTTGCATTGATGTCAATAATATAGGTTTTTGTTGCCATGTCATATTTTTGTTTCTTTAGAATAAATGTATTGATTTATCTAACCTAGCATTTTGTTGAAAAAAAAGACAATATTAAGATTAGTACGGATTTCCGAACGTCTATCCATAATATTTAAGAACTAGGGGTTTGAGTAGCAACTGTGCAGAAAGTGCCGTTAAGGATTTAGCTTTCGTGCGATTCGTTAAACCTTAATTGAATTGGTAGAAAACGGATTGAGATTTGTTAAGAAAAGTCAACTTCTAAAACCTATGCTGTAATTTTGTTTCAGCCTTAGCGTAAGTTTCTGCACGATTGCTACTCAAACCTTTCTACTCAGGTGCAGCTTCCTTGGAGTCTTTCGGTTTTTTCTCAAACACTTGAATTGCGGGGTCAGCCAAGACAAAGCCATTGGGAGTAGCTTCTCCCAGCTTCCCAGCAATCGCAGCCACCCACATCGGAAAATTCGCTTGCGCTTCCTCTAGTTTTTTGAACATTTTCGGCTTCACTGTTATTGTGAAGATTCTGCCATCACAGTCAACCGGAAAATGATCTAAGATTGCCCTATAATAACAGTATAGTTCAGATTGCTAATTGTATGGTATTAAGAGCTAGACTAAGCCAGAACTTGGACGGAAGCCCAGAAGACACAGAGTTACTAGAGCTAATTGTAAATTTCTGTGAATTTTTTTGCCAGTATACACCAGGGAGTCCCAACTGGAAAAACAATAGCCGACATTGGAACAAAGCCTTCACAAAACTATTAAGGGTAATTGAAACCTTGTCCCTAGCGAAGCCTAGAGTTTATCACCCTGACTATTCTAGCATTCGTAATAAAGTTTTAATGCAGGCTCGAGATAAAATTTGTACTGATTTTGCTCCTGAACATCGCTCCTTGAGAACAAGCCTTACGATTTGGATTAATGAATGTTTACGGCTTAAATATAAAAAAATTGAATTGTTTCAACCTCCAACTCCAAACATAAACATTCTATCAATCGATAATCAACCCAATGTTGAAACAGGAGATACTTATAAAGATTTAATTTCTAATGAAGATTCTCTAAATAGTCCTAGATTAGATGGACTCGATCAACTATTCGCTGATGAACTTCAAGACATCTGCATAAAGTTGAGAGAGTATATTGAAACAGATCCAGAAGGTCGGTTAATCAATTGTCATCCTCCTACTTATCCTGAATGGAATTGTCAGGAGTTTGTCAAAAGGCGTTATTTCCGCCAACCTAATCAACCTTGGAAGGAGATTAGTCAAGAGTTAAGGATTCCTATAGGAGCACTTTCCCCTGAAGCAAATAGACGATTTTTTCCCCTTTTAAAAGAAATTGCCAAAAATTTAGGATACTAGGAGAATTAAAACCATGACATCAATTGAAACAGGAAGTATTACAATTTATTTGGGTGGAGAAGCTCATGAAACAGCTAAAAAATTTGCAGTTCAACAGAGTTCTGTAGAAACAGCAAAACAAATTTATCTCAATACCCTTGCTGTTTATGCCATTCACGATTATTTAAAGTTACTGAATATTGAAACCGATCTCGAATATAGTCACAGTTGGAATCCTTTTGTTCGTGCTTTTAGCGCCATTAGTGATCTGATGATTTCTGATGCGGGTCGGGTGATTTGTTGTCCGATTTTGCCGGATGTAACTACTTTAACTTTAGCTTCTGAAGTGGAGGAAGATCAAATTGGTTATGTGGGTGTTCAATTTGGACAACAACTGGATAAAGTTCAATTAATAGGATTTATTTCTAATTTAGATATTCCTGATGGTACACAACTCATTCCTGTGGAACAACTGCGACCTTTAGAAGATTTAATTGACCGAATTTATGATAGTTGGGAAACCAATAGTGAGACAATCGAATGTTTTAGACAATGGTTAGAAGGAAATTATGGACGTGGCTGGCAGGAGGAACAACAGTTACTGACAACACAATGGAAAGCAGGTAATCGCAATCGTAATTCAGATTCTACTGGCATCAGTCGAGCTAAACTAATTCAATTAGATGATCACGTTGTTGCTCTTTTAATTACTGTTATTCTGAAAAGAGAAAATGAGTTTACAATTCAATTACGTTTATATCCAGCAGGATCTAGCGTTTTCTTACCTGTAGGAACCCAATTAACGATATTAGATGAAGAACAAAATCCAATTCCAAAGTTAGACCGACAGCTAGAAACTGAAGATAATTCAATGACATTAGAACTGGGTGGAGAAGCTGGCGATCGCTTCAGTGTCAGAATTTCTATAGGTGAGAATAGTGTTACAGAAAACTTTATGATTTAACTCAATTCAAACGCCTGCCAGTATGGATAAAGTTGTTATTCTCGAACTGTTAGAAGGAAGTTTTGATCAAGGGATTAAAGTTAACTTAGAAATTAAACGAGACGGAAAAACTATTTTCCGAACAAAAGGAAAGTTACCTTCTAATCTCTTGATTGAGGAACAATACCGTCAATGGCAAGAAGCTTATAAAAATCTCAAGTCTGCCATGAAAGCGATTAAAGCTCAAGAAACAACAGAGTTAGAGTTCTCATCTTGTAGAAAATGCGCTCTTAAATTTGAAACAACCTTCAAAACTTGGCTGAATTCATCAGATCAAAACTGGAAAAAGATTAAACTGGAACTAAAGCAAGATTTACAAACAAGTGATGAAATTTTAGTTATTATCCAAACCAATAACTTAAAATTTCAACGATTCCCTTGGCATCTTGCTGATATTTTTTCCGGCTATCCAAGATTAGAAGTTGTTGTTAGCTTACCGGAATATCAGGAACCTAAAGTTACAACATCTTTGAATAAAAATCAGGTTAATATTTTTACCCTATTAGGTAGTTCTACTTTGGGTGACAATCCCCCATTAGATTTAGCTTCAGAACTCAATATCATTGAAATATTGCCTGGGATAAACTTAGAGTTTTTGGATGCAGAATCAGAAGAATTTAGCCTAGAAGAACTTAAAGAAAAATTGCGATCACAAGTTTGGGATATCTTTTTTTATACAGGTCATAGCCACACAGAAGCAGAAATAGGATATCTGGATTTAACAGAAACTTTAAAAATTACCCTAATAGATTTAAAAGATGCTTTAGTTTACGCTATTAGTCAGGGATTAAAACTAGCAATTTTTAACTCTTGTGATGGCTTGGGATTAGCAAAACAGTTAGCTGAGTTCCATATTCCTCAAATTATAGTGATGCGAGAGCCGATTCCTAGTGAAGTTGCCCAAGATTTTTTAACCTTATTTCTTAAATATTATTCTCGCGGAAAATCTTTTTATATTTCTATGACTCAAGTTAGAAAAGATTTAGAGCAAAGATGGGAAATCAAATATCCTGGGGTCAGTTGGTTGCCTGTAATTTGCCAAAATCCAACCCAAGAAGCGATGACTTGGTTAGAACTCCAACAAGGATTTCGTTCTGAATCATTTTCCCGTCCTCGCCCTGAAGAAATATTACTCAATAAAATGAAATCTTATTGGATAGAAGGAGTATTAAAAAAGTCTCTACAGGATAGTTTACAAGTTGAGTTAGGATTAGAAGAAAGATGGGATATGATTACCCAACCTTGGGGTATAGTTTGGGAAACTTCAGAACAATTGAGGCAGGAATTACCTTCAGGGATAAACATTATTCATGTAGTTAGAAATATGGCATCGGGAAATACCCTACTCATTTTAGGTGAACCAGGTGCAGGTAAAACAACAGAACTTTTACGGATTGCTGAATATTATCTTGCTCATGCAAAATATAATAAAAATTTACCGATTCCTGTTGTTTTTAATCTATCTACTTGGCAAGGAGGTCAGCAAACTCTATGGGATTGGTTAATACAGGAGCTTGATGAAAAATATGCTATTTCTAAGTCTATCAGCCAACGTTGGCTAAAACAAGAGAAATTATTATTACTTTTAGATGGATTGGACGAAGTTAAAACAATATATCAAACTTCTTGTATTGAAGCAATTAATTTATTTATTAAAGACTACGGCATGACTAAAATTATTGTTTGTAGTCGGATTCAAGATTATAAAAGTATTTCTAATCTTCTGAAGTTTCACAAGGCTATTTTTATTCAAAATCTTACTCCTGAAAAAATCGAACAATATTTAGCTAAAGCTGATGCGGGATCAACAGAATTCCAAGGATTAAGAAAAACCCTAAAAACAGATTTAGCTTTACAAGAATTAGCTCAATCTCCCTTAATGTTAAATATTATGACGTTAGTATATAAAAAGCATACCTTCAGTGAAATTTCAAAAATGTCTTTAGAAGAACGTCGTCGAGAGTTGTTTGATGGTTATATTAAACAAATGTTATACCGCCGTTGTTCAGATATAAAACATTCAAAAGTTGAACAAATCCGTCAAGCTTATTCTGACGCTCAAACTCAACATTGGTTAACCTGGTTAGCTAATAATATGAATCAAACTTCTCAGACCATTTTCCTCATTGAACGAATGCAACCGAGTGGGTTGCCTAATAAACAACAAAAATGGCTTTATACCTTTTTGATTGGGTTAGAATTTGGGGGATTAGTCGGTCTAATTATTGGGTTAATGGTTTGGCTAACCCTTGGTATTTTATTTCAATTTCCTTGGGGAATCGTGTTAGCAGTTGTAATCGGTTTATGGGTTGCTTTCTCTGTGGGTTTCTGGGCTATCTTAACCATTGGAAATTTTTCAGATCCGATCAAACCTGTTGAACGATTAACTATATCTCCCCGAAAATTAATTGATTCATTAATCGGTGGGATTATAGCCGGAGTCGTAACTTGGCAGTTGAGTAAAATGTTGGGATTTCTATTTGTAGGAATCCTAGTTGGAATTGTCTTTGGTTTAAATGGGCCCCCTTTAGAAGAAACAACTGAACCCAATCAAGGCATTAAACAATCCATTAAGAATGCAGTAATTTTCTCTATCATCGGTGCTATTGGATTAGGGATTCCTGCTATATTTATGACTCAATCCTTGCTTAATATTATTACAAATTCCCTGGCTTTACAAGTTAAAATAGGGTCAGTGACAGTGATTTTAGTTAGTATCCTCACGGGATTATTGTTCGGGTTAACTCAGGCAGGAGTTGCGGCTTTACAGCACTTGGCATTACGTCTAATTCTCTATTTAAACCGAGATATTCCTTGGAACTACGAAATGTTTTTAAATTATGCCACAGAAAGAATTTTTTTACAGAAAGTAGGAGGGGGATATATTTTCATTCATCGCTTACTTAGAGAACACTTTGCTACTTTAAAAACCAATAAACTTAAATAGATTATGAATAATATAATTGTTCTTAACTTCCAAGATCGAAATTTTAATACAGGTTTTACTGTTACCCTTCTATTTGGGGATAAAACCGACAGTGAAATCTCAGCATTTTTACCGAGATCATTACAAATGTTTCAGTCTTTTCAGGAATGGTGGGAATCAAGCGATCACAAACGGAGTAGTTGTGGTATCAGTGCGAAGTCAGGAATCAAAACATTTTACTATTTTCTTTGATTACAAAAGGTTAGTTTTAAACCCTTGGCTTTAACTTGATGTATAGGTCAACTTTATTGTGCATAATTTATTCACCTCAGTCGGATTAACAAATATAAGAATTATCCAAGTGCAGTAGGCCTACTCGCTTTTCCTCACTCAGATTAGGAGACCCGAGTTTATGCAATGGAAACCCGTAACCGTCTTGTTGCTGACATCTATCTTGTTCATGCAGCATTCTTTGGCGATCGCTCAAACTTCTTCCCCAGAAAATAATACCTCTCAAACGCAATGTAAAGATAAAGATGGTCTAATTATTCCTTGTCCTCACTAATGAGAGGTTGGTTAGTCTCTAACCGTTTTTGAGCTAACCCAACCCAGGAGTCATCATCAGGGAGATCCGGTTGAGCTAAGTTTAAACAGCTTTCCCAAAACGGCAACGCCTGTAAACCTTCTCCCTGTGAATCTTTCACCTGCGCTATCAAACAATAAGCCCCAGCACGCTGAGGATTCACTTCTTTGGCAGTTTCTAAGCTGTTTAAGGCTTCACCATAGCGTCTCTGTTGCCACCGCGCCCAACCCAGATTTTTCAGCAAAGAATAATGTATCCAATCATCCCCTTCCTCAACCAATTTCAATCCTAACTGACTTAAATTAACCGCTACCCCATAGTTATGGTCATAAATAATAGCCAACCGTGCTAAATCACTATAGGCAGCAGGCAAACCTTCCTGGGCAGCAAATTGAAAGTGTTTTCGAGTACATTCTAGGTCTTGAACCGACTCACAAAGCTTTCCTAAAGTATAGTGAGTTGCGCGATTATTGGGAGTTAAAAATAAAGCTGATTTCAGTGTATTTTGAGCTTGGGATAATTGACCTGATTGATACAGATCCCACCAGCGATTATGTAAAATTCTCGCCAGTTGAGGTCTAGCAATAAACCAGCTAAATCCTCCTAAAGCAAATAATAATAAAGCGACTTTTACCTGTTTTGACCAGTTGAATAGTTTAGGAGGAGAATATTGCCAAGGTTCGGGAAAATAGGCGGGATGCTGATAAATGATAGGTAGCCAACTGGCACAGGGAAACTGTTCTTCAAACTCATCCTGTAATCGTTGCCGTGCTTCTCTGACTGCACAATATAAGGATTCGCCTTTGGTCATTGCTTTGAGGAAATACTTTAAAAAAGCCTGGGCGACTGAATCAGGAATTAATTCCCGCATAACAATCATTTGGGGAATATTCAAATCATCGAGTTTTTCAGCTAATCCCAAGCCATCACAGGAATTAAAAATCGCTAGTTTTAATCCTCGTTGAACTGCTTTTTTTAAGCCATACCATAATTGTTCAATTGTAATGCTTTCTTGCGGATTAATATAAATTCGTCCGGTTTCTCCTTCGGTTTCACTATGTCCGGCAAAAAAGATAATATCCCAAGATTGTTCCCAAAGTTGATCATTAATTTGGCTTTTTTTCGGTTCGGCTAAAAATGTAACTTCTGTATGGGGTAAACTTTGCAAAAGTTTTAAATCAGCTTGTAAATCAATCCCGTCTTGATGACCTAAAATTGCTAAAATCTTTAAGGGAGATTTAGAAGGTAAATTTTGATTTCTACTAACGGGTTCTAATTCCATTGGACTGATGGCTAATTCAGCCTGAGAATAACTTTCAAAAAAATCCCACAAATGCAAGGGTAATTTTTTTAAAGTCATATCCGAAGTCCGAATTAATACCCGAATTTCTTCGTCTCGTTGACATTCTTCTCGAAGTCGTTGATCTAGGGGGCGAAATGTGTCAGAATTGAGCCAAGTTTTTAGATGTGATCGCAATTCATCCGCAGAAGTTTTACAAGCTTTAATTCGCTGATGAATTGAACCCAGACGAATAATACTTTGGGGTTTAATTCTTGCTGGAGAACCTAAGCTGCGATATTTATCATTCCAGTGGACTTGTAAATGCTGGAACAATTCAGGATTAGGAGGCAGATAACCCTGCTTCTCTAAAACAAGACGACCCGTTTCTTCCCGAACTTCTAAAATAACTTTAAAGCCGAGAATATCCCAATCGCCATTAAATTCGAGAATAGCAATTCTAGCCATGTTGCTTTTCCCAGTAAATTTTACCTGTGAAAACCCGATATCTAAAACCTAATTCTATTAAACCACAAAACCTTGAGTAATACTCACATCTCCTAAAACAATTTTAATACTAAAGTGTTCTCCCCGTTCTCCTCGGAAATTAAATTGTAGGTTTTCACTTCCTCCCGCTTCGGATTGCATGACGCTTTTTCCTGTTTCATCGAGAATCATCATTTGCAAATCTTGGGGTAAATAAAATTGAGAGATTTGGGGATATAATTGTACAGAAATATCGATTTCTGAGGAACTAACAGGGTTTAAACCGACAAATAAGGCAACTTGCTCTCCCTGGCGTTCTAAGTTCAATAATTTAGCGCGTTCAATGCAGGGGGAAAGGGATGAATTGGTTAAACGATGTCTGAAGTTGAAAGCGGGTTGTTCTTGTAGAGATTCTAGCAGAGATTCAATTTGTTCTACCGCTTCCCAACTCGCAGTAAAGATACCTTTTAACCAATGGCTTAAAATCGGTTTTTCCTTAAAAGTCTCTAAATAATCAATCCATTCTAAAAGCGATCGCAATTCTTCAATTTTCAACTCTCCAGAGGAAACAAAAGGCACAAATCCTAATAAATTTCCTTGTCGAAAATCATCGCTGAGTTGCACAACAATATATCCGATTCTATCTGTTAAGGCTTCTACAGGAACTTTAACACGGTTATCTCCGGGTAATATTGGTAAACATTCTATTTTTCCAATGTTTTTTAGGGTTAAATCGGCAGAATCAGATAAAAGTTTAACAATCGGATTCCAACTCTCATGGGGGTCTAAATCAGTTTCAATTTCTAGCCATTGACAATAATAATTTACCGCTAAAATGGCTAAGGTTTGATAATATACTTGGTCAGCTTTTTGAGAGTTAGGTTGCTGATTTTTAAAGCGTTGAGCGAGATCACGGTCTTTAAGGGTTAAGGGGATGGTTAAGGGAGGATTCATAAGTTATAATTTTAGGGTGAATAGGGTTGAACAATTGGGGGATTAGTTTTCTACATTCTGTTTAATTTCAACAGCAAACTTTTGAATAGCCCGTTGGTAAAAACTAGATAGGGTTGGTATTTTTAACCCTAATTCTTCAGAAATATCTTCCCAACTTTGTCCGGCTAATCGTCGTTTAACGAGGGTTTTAAAATTAGCGGATGGATGACCCCGAACACAGTGATTTTTAAATTGTTGCTGAGGATCTGATTCAATATATTCTAAAACTAATTCAGATAAATTTTGATCAGATTCTACGGGTGTTAAGTTAAGTTGATCTTCCTCAAGGCGTTGTACAATTCGTTGATTTTCTCCGAACACCTCCCGAATGGCTTGATTGATCCAACGGGTTTCTAATAAAAAGTTAACCCATCGAATCACAGGTGCTCTGGTGGAATCATATTTATCGATATGGGTACAAACATCAAGCCAAAGTCGTTGTAATGCGATCGCATAGATTTCTTGATAAATCCCTGGTAAAAATTCCCCACGACGGGGACGACACAACCGACCAGATGCTTGAATTTCTATTAATAAACGGGTTAAAGTTTGCTTTTTTTGAGAACTCGAAACCGGATAGGTTTGAGCTTCCAATGCTAGGCTTTTTAACCGTTCATCTTCCTGATTCCTCTGCTGGAAGTTCATGTTCGGGTACTAACTTCTGATTCGCCTTCATTCTATCTATGGCGTTTCGGGGTTCAGTTTTATGCAAAATTGGAAAATTTGTTGTCTGTTGGCGGTTGTCTGTTAACAGTGAACAGTCAACACCCCAGATATGAATTTTTATAACATATTTTACTAAAAGGCGTAAAACGAGCGATCGTCCTTCTGATAGTCAGTTTGAAACCCTAGATTCTCAAGTGAGGTGAAAACGCTGCATAATTTCCCAAACTGTACCCGATTAACAAGAAAGAAACCCGGTTTCTGACCTTCACCTGACACCCACCCAGGAGGCATTTATGTCTTGTCCCCATGATCGCCATGGTAAACCCAAATGTCATATTACCGCCCATCCCGATCGACCTGATGATAAGTTTTGTTCCACTTGTCAACGCCGATTTCGAGATGCTGAATCTCTCGACTCTCTGGGAGTTTTGATTATGATTTTATTCGCGTTTGTGTTCTTGGTTTCGATTCAAATTTTCAACCCCAGTCGGTCTCAAACCCCTGGAAGCCAATCTACATCCTTTAAATCCCTTTAAAATTATGATACTTTTCTTAAAATTCTATCTAAAAATAGCTTATTTCTTCACCACAAGAGAAACCGGGTTTCTGCACAAAATCTGATTGTTCACCCTAAAATAGTGGTTAGAAACCCGGTTTCTGACCGACACCCGACACCTGACACCTGACACCTGACACCCAAATCTTTAGTTTTGTTACAAAAAAACCAACTTGGCGTAAAACCCGTGGGTACACCTCCATAGACAGAATGAACAACATTCATTCAACGGTTTTGCAACATCAAATCCATCAACCTTTTAATGAAATGAGAAGATCTGCTATGGCATACAAACCTCTGAAAACTCTGGCGAGGAAGTTGTACAAGGGTGGATTGATAGCCCTGGACACCGCGCTAACTTGCTGAACCCTAATTATACCGAAATTGGCATTGGCTATTTCTATTTAGCAAATGACACGGGTGTGGAAAATTGGAACCACTATGGGACACAGGTGTTTGGAGCTTAGTGTTCAGAATCCTTGGAAAAATCTCCACCCTTTAAAATCGGGTGGGTATGCCATTTTTCTGCCATTTAAGCGGGGGCTTTTGAGTGAGAAAATTTTTGAAGATTTTGTCAGCTTTTAGCCGATAATAAAATATAGAGATCAGTTCAGATTGCCTTAGAATCAGAGGTATCATTTTTTTTATCAAGCTTTAACTTGCTTGAAGGATAGACAGCTATGGAAAAACCCAGAATACCCAAAAAACCGAAACTCCCAAGCTCAGAAGATAACTTTGATGACAAAAGACAACAGCAAATTGAACAAAGGAATGCAGAGGTTGGTAAACTGGAAAGTAAGCCCACTCAACAAAATTCAGGAGCTACACCGAGTCCTTCCTCATCTCCAACAACTAATCAACAAGCTCTCAATGCTCTGAAAACAAAGCTTAATTCTCAATCTGCTTCAGGACAAACGCCAATATCTTCAACTTCTATGGATGAAGCTCGAAAAAGGTTGGCGAAATTAAAGGAGCAGTCTCCCACTCAGCAAAACTCAGGAACCATACCTGGCCCTTCCCCCTCATCCTCTAGTCCTTCTGCCCATTAGAACCCACATTCCGCAGATAGGGGTCAAATTTTCCACTAATTCTAAAAAATAGAAACCTATTCCAATTTTTCGGTGAACTTCCGAGGCTTTACTATCAAATTATATAGCTAGTTTACCGCTATTTAACTA
>Ga0209229_10000907_pt1 | contig 12257 bp, 19 predicted proteins | sample SanBayMetagenome_FD_187466 | JGI IMG/M metagenome (GOLD analysis project Ga0209229, IMG submission 187466) | Freshwater and sediment microbial communities from dead zone in Sandusky Bay, Ohio, USA (SPAdes) (version 2) | ecosystem: Environmental > Aquatic > Freshwater > Lentic > Sediment... | reverse complement strand
AGATAGACTCTACAAGTCTTGTAGAAAAGATTGCTAAGTCTGCTGATCTTGTAGAACTCAAGGTTAATTTTGCCTCTGCGTACAAAGAAGTTGCTAAAGACAAAGAGGCTTTGAAAAAGGTGAACGATGCCAAAGAAAAGAGAAAGGCAGAACTAAGTGAGACTAGCCAATGAACAGCCAGATAATGTATGCCTTGAGTGTGGAGACAAATGGGGTATCCACAGACTCAAGAGTTCAGAGAGCCATCGTGTATGGGTAGACCAATGCGATGTATGTTTAAAACTCACAGCCGTAGCAGATGCCTCGGAATATGGATATATGAAGGATGGATGGGATGGAGAAAAAGTGGTGTCATAGTTGTCAAGTTTTTCGACAAAAAGATGGTTTTAAGTTGGTAAAGACAGGAAACAGAAACAAACCTGTAATGCGTTGGAAATGTGAATTTTGTTTAAAAAGGGAATCGGAGAGAAAATATGGGAAATAAATTTTTTGAAAGAGCTAGAAAAGTAGCAAGGGATATAGACGATGGTGTTTATATCTACACACCAAGCAGCACAGATATTACGATTAGATGGCGCAAATTGTATGGCTATGTGCCTGCAAGTGAGCAAGCAAAGTATCAAAAGAAATGGGCAGAGTTCAGGGCATTAACCACCAGAACTTTGGAAAATGTACAAGCACCAGAAGTGCCAGGAGTCGTGCAATGGAAAAAGTGGCAAAAAGTTTAGTAACAATAGGTATTTACATTTTCTTGCCTTTTGCGATAATTAAACAATCTTGGGATTTAGCAAATACTTGGATCGAGGAAATTATTAAATGAGAAACAAGCATTGCATGGATGCGTTCTACAAGACCCTAAAGGAGATAGATATTCCTTCTGGTCAGTCTATGATCTGTGAGCATTTTTTTGCTTGTGGATGGGATGCAGCCATCGATGCTTTGTCTATCGCATACCAGAGGCAATTTGAAGAAGATGGAGTCGATACTCAGCTTATTAGGAGAGAACCGCAAGAGCCACCATCAGACGATGATAAGGAGTGATTGGTATCCTGTATGTTTTATAAAGAAAGACTACCAAGCATGGAAGTATTATCAGAGGTGGGCTAGTGAGGTATGTAGTGTGTGCGATGATTGCACAGACGAGTATCAGAAGAAGATGAAGAAAGAAAACAGATGTTTTATGGGGGAATGTATGGAGCTATCTAGCAATAGTCGTAAATATGCAAAATGAACCAGTTTCTCAGGCTATTATGGTTGTTCGTGAAGTAGAGCCATATAAGTTTGATATACAAATAGAAGGATCTGATTTATCCTTAGAGGTGTCTCAGATCATGGTGAAGTTCTTAAACGATTGTTTAGAACAGATCCACAGAGATACAAAACTGCATTAAGTGAACAGGGGAATGGGGAAATGGAACAAAGAACAGAAGAATGGCATCTTGCTCGTCTTGGAAAAGTAACCGCTAGTCGTGTTGGTGATGTTTTAGCCAAGATTAAGTCTGGCGAATCTGCATCTCGTAAGAACTACAAGATGGAGTTGGTTGTTCAGCGACTGACAGGACAGCCACAAGAGTCTTTTACTAATGCTGCAATGGAATGGGGTACTGCCACAGAGCCACAGGCTAGGATGGCATACGAGGCTCATACAGGGCTTTTTGTGGAGGAGGTAGGGTTCATAAATCACCCCACAATAGAAGGCTTTGGATGCTCTCCTGATGGGGTTGTTGGGGAAGGATTGATTGAGATCAAATGTCCTAATACCGCAACGCATATCGAAACAGTCTTGGAGAATAAAGCTCCAAGTAAATACATCCCACAAATGCAATGTCAGATGGCAGTTACAGGTGCTAAATGGTGCGATTTCGTATCGTTTGATCCTAGAGTGCCAGAGGACTTGCAGTTGTTAGTAGTACGAGTCGAGAGGGATCAAGAGTATATCAACTCGATGGAAGTAGAAGTAAAGCAGTTTTTAAGCGAGGTCTTAGACCTATTTAATCAATTGAAAGCGAGGCAGTTATGTACGAAATGAAAGATGGTAGTTTTAGCCTATTTAAGAATGACAAGAAGCTCACAGAGAAACACCCTGATTACAAGGGGTCAATCAAGATTAATGGAGTTGAGCATTGGTTTGATGCCTGGTTAAAAGAAGGCAAGAAGGGGAAGTTTTTATCTGGGAGAATTGGCGATCCTAAGAAACAAGGATTTACTCCCAAGGGAATGGATGAGATGCCAAGAGATAGTGGCATTAAAGATGACGATATACCTTTTTAGGGATAAAATTATGAAAAAGATTATTACAGTAGCAGTAACATATATGTTACTAATGGGAAGTGCATATGCTTGTCAGACCACTACAATTATTAGTGGCGATAAGATTATAGTTTGTACTGTTTGTGGCAGTTTAATTAGTTGTATGTAACCCCCAGATGAGATCGGCATCAGTAAGCGCAATGCTTACACCCTTCACAAGGAGTGCCACCCCCCTACCGATTAGGGTGGCTTTATGACCTTCCAAAACGACTTACAGAGGGGTTTGGAGATAGAGGAAAGGGTCTTGGCTATCCTACGCAAGAAATACCCTTGTGCGACCCTTGTAAACGCTTTTAAGGGGTACGATATATGGATACCAGAGATCGATAAGGCTGTAGAGGTGAAGTTTGACCCGATGAGCCAAAGAACAGGCAATATCGTTGTAGAGATAGAGATGTATGGGAAAGACTCAGGATTGATGGCTACCCAAGCAGATTTCTGGGTTTTCTACGATGGACAGATGTTTGTCATCATGCCAGTAAAGCACATATTTAAGTGCATCTTTCTAAGCAAACTACAGTATGTAGAATTTATAGGGGAGGGGGATAATCAGATCAAAAAGGCTTTCTTAGTAGATAAGAACACCTTGTTTAAGTACGGAAAGATTCTATGAGAGGTACAAAGCCATTTCGTCTTTGCGCCTGTTTGTAAGTCCTTTTAATTCTTTACCACCGGCTTTATTCCACTTTAGAAACTCCTCGGCAGCAGACTCAAACTCACCCCTATTGTGTTTCATCCGAAGGGTAGAATTTTGGAGATTACCGAGTCCAACATTGAAGGCGAAAGACACAAGTGCGCCAAACCGACCAGAAGTAAGCCCACTAGGACATAATCGTTGAACTCCGCTTTCAAACCTCGCCAAATCTTTAGCAAGAATTTCATCTACTTCCTCCATCGTTAAGACTCTATCCCATCCACTAGGAATGGGTAAAGCCTTTCGTTCTGCTAGTAGCACTTTAGCATGACTAGGATCTATAACATGACCTACACCAACAGTCCAAAGTAATGCAGGGCATTGGTAAGGTCTTTGTTTTACACCCTCGTGGTGTTTAATCATGTCAATGACACGATGCTCTAAACTCATTTTCGTGAGAACGCCTGAGTTCCGAACCAAAAGGAAACAACGGATGCCCAAATAATCTGAGTCTCATCATCCCATAAGAGATTGAGAGCTACATCAAATGGCACATCTTTGTGATATGCAAACCAAAATCCAAATACTTCTACAAAAGCAAACATAAGGAATAAACCATATGTGATTGCCGGTCTAACCATCGCCCTAGCGTTAGTTACCCATTGTGCAGCACCTTTACCAATTTCTATATCGTGTGCGTACAAGGATTGTCTTTCTTGTACTTGGGTTTGCATAGCAACTTGCTCGGTTCTTATTTCTTCTACTCGTGCTTGTGCAGCGTAACCTTTTTCTAACAACTCCATCTCTCTTTCGGTCTGGAGTCTTGCAAGTTCTAATTCGTGTTTCTTATCGGATTTGTCTTGGAAGAATCCCAATAGACTAGGTAAGCCACCAGTAAGAAAAGAAATAAGTGTAGTGAATAAAGTAATCATTTAATGCCCCAAGTTAGATACCAAGCGATGACCGCAGCCAACGCATAACACATCCACATAACTCGCCTAACTTCTGCCAGATCTTTCCTAAACTCATTTTCTATTTCCTTTTCTTGTTTTTCAATCTTTGCTTTAATGGTTTCTACTTCTGACCATCGTTTTTGACCATGATGTTTTACAAAGTCTTTCTTGACCTGTTCTTCTTTTATTCTTATATCTTCTTGTTTTTGCCATTGGATCATGGCTCGTTTGAAATACTGCTCTTTTAGGACTTCTGCTTCTCTTATTTGCCTTCTGCGTTCTAAGGCTTTTTGTTGCGCTACAGAGGCTGCTTCTTTTTGGACATCCTCGATAGATGCACCAATAGCCTTGCCTGCCTCTTTGCCTGTCTTTACGCTTTCGCTAAATGACTTTGCACCATCTAAAAACCCAAATTGATCGGACATAGTTCATAGGCTTAATTTAATTTCAAAACAAGAGTAAGAAGAATAGCAATAATAAATCCTGCCGAACCTATTAGGATCTGTTCTAAGCGTTTTAGCCTAGCATTGATTCCTGTATAGCGTTCAGCACAGACAGCTTCGTGAGCAGACAAGGCTGCCTCGTTTTTATCGATTAAATCACTCATCATTAGCTTTCAATCTCTACCCAAGATGTTGTAGCTTCATTCCATGAATAACGCTTATCGTCTGTAGGATAAGGTACAGGAGAATCCCATAAACAGGTTTCTTCATTTAAATTCCAACTTGGAAATGGCTGTGGAGGAATAAAAGCATCTCGTTGGCTATCGTATGTGTATCCAATGCCTGCATAGTTTTTGCGGAATGGAGTCCCACCTAGCGCATGAACACCGCCATGAGTATTGTAGGAGGTCTGTTTGTAAACATCACCAGTTCTTGCGGATAATTCCGCTTCTTTGCCGTTATCTTCATCTCGACCTACAGTAACAAAGATTACAACATTGTTCTCATTTAACTTGGCAAAGTGAGCCACTTTTTTCTCCTTAATTAAAAGTTACTGTTTCGCTAGTTGTTGATGTAGCAGTTACTATATAAATCTTAAATCCACCAGAAGTGCTATTAGTCTGTGTTACACCGCCTGAAAATGTAGCAGTAAGTGAATCAGAAATCTTGATAACGACTACACCGCTACCGCCTGCACCACCAGTTCCTGAACCAGCAGCACCTCCACCACCACCTCCAGTATTTGCACTTCCACCAGTAGGAGCTGGGTTATTTGAATATGTTCCACCAGTACCTCCACCGCCAGTACCAGTACCTCCACCATAATATCCACCACCACCGCCTCCACCAGCACGAGCTACGGCAGAACCAGTAATAGATGATGAAACACCATTACCACCATTACCGCCAAGTGTAGAAGAACTTGTTACGCTTGCACCAACAGAACCAGCGCCTCCACCACCAGCAGCAGTAATAGTATTTCCATCTGTGTTTCCACCAGCATATCCTTGATTTGCTGTGCCAGTTCCAGCAGTTGTAGCATCCTCACCAGCACCACCACCTGAACCGCCATTTAATCCGTTATCTGTATAAGAACCGCCACCACCACCGCCAGTAGATGTAATAGTGCTAAAAACAGAATTTGATCCGTTTGACCCATTGCCGTTAAAATTGTTAGCACCACCAGCGCCACCACCACCTACTGTTACTGTGTAAGCAGTTCCTGTTTGAATACTTAATGGGGTTTCTGCGGATGCACCACCACCTGAAGATTCACCTGAAACAGATGACCTATAGCCACCTGCTCCACCACCACCTGAAAAAGCATCACCATTTCCTGCTCCTCCACCGCCACCAGCCACTACTAGAAAATTAGCAGTTGGAGGTGCAAAAGACCTTTGGTTCATAAATACTGCTTGTAGTGAGCCAGCCATATTATGTCAATCCCGATCCAGAAATAATCCATTCTGTTGATGTAATTTTAATGCAAGTTGCTGAACCATTTGCAGCTAAAGTTCGTGATCCTGTTGTGCCTGCTGGTGATAAACGCATTGTATCGGTAGTTATTGCAATTGTTACCACACCAGCACCATTTTGATTTATAAATGTAATTGCTGTGCCAACTGGATAAGCAACTGAGGAGTTAGCAGGAATGGTAAAGGTTCGTGCTGTAGTATCAGCCGATGGATGTAAAATGTGTTTACCACTATCGGCTAATACTAAAGTATAAGCAGTAGATTGTGAGTTTTGTGGAATATTCCGAAAGCCTACAGCATCTGTACCATCCACAGTACAACTACTTAGAGTACCGCTTGATGGTGTGCCTAATGCACCACCAGGAGCTACAAAGTCTGTTCCTGCTGTAGCTGCTGTAAATGCAGAAGTTCCATTACCTTTTAAGACTCCAGTAAGTGTAGAAGCACCTGTACCACCATCTGCTACTGCTAGATCGGTAATACCTGTGATAGAGCCACCAGTAATCTTAACAGCAGTAATAGTATATGTGCCATCACGAATACCATCTCCGCAGTCTCTGATCTGCGCCATCATATCTCGCATGGTATCGTTTACCGCAGAAGGTAACATCCCCTCTGGTGCGCCATCTGGAGGTGCAGAATTGTTATTAGCAGGGGTTAGTGAGTATTTTGTATATGCCATGATTTTCCTTAATTATAACTTTCTTTAATCTAATAAAGATGGTGATGTTCCTACAACACCTGCACCTACTTGAGATTTTAATGCCTGTTGTCTTAAATAATCATCTAATAAAGACAACCTATCTAACATTGCAGCTTGTGCTTGTGGGTTTACAGAATAAAGGTCTGGAGCTAATTGTTCAGCAGTTCTTCCACCAACTCCGCTAAACGATCTAATTAAATAATCCATTGCACCTTTGCCAATACCTTTTTCTGCCATTGTTGGTACTAATTCTGTAGCACCCTCAAACTCTTGTTGAGCAACTTGCCTTGGTTGCGTTTGACTACCACCCAATATACGAATATCTGTAGAACGAATATCTTTTTCTCTACTTAATTGTTTATTTAATGTATCAAAAGCATCTACACCAATAAGCTCTTTTATTTGATCTCTTTTTTCTGCTGAACCAAATGTTCTACGAACCATATCCATGCCATCAGCACCTTCTCTGATTTTCATGCGAATAGCATCATACGCACCAACAGAGAACCCATCTTTTTCTGATGGAGATAGTTTGTTGTACATTTGTTTTAATTGTCTAGCATCTATATCAAAAAAGTTTCTTCCACTTTCTATAGCATCCAATATTTCGCTTTGACCGGCAAATGCTTGTCGTGCTTGTTTGTACTCTAAAGGTGCTTGGTTATCTACTGTATTCATAAATACAGTTCGTAGATTTTTAATAGAATCTACTTCTGTTTTTTCTAAACCAGATGTAGGCAATTTGCTAAAGTTAATTTCAGCATCTATACCACGCTTAATGCGATCAATAGTTCTTAGATCAAATACATTGCCTGTTTCTTTAAGTTCTGGCAAAGGTGTGCCAATAATATTACCAGCATCATCTACTTCCCTTTGAGCTAGTCTATTAGCTCTATCGTATGCTCTTTTAAATGCAGGATCTTGCATAAGTTTATCAATTGCTTCACCGCCAATTAAAGCATCTTTTTCATAGGCTGCTCTATATAATGGTGAAGATGATGACTGTCTTAATTTAATGACATTGTTTGCAATGTCCATTGGATCTGCATCTACTTGGAAGGCTTTTTGAAAGTCTGTAAGAATACGATTAGATGCACCTGTTTTTCTTTCTTCTGCTAATGTTTCTGCTGCTGCTCTTGCGCCAGGATAACTTGCTACAGTTTCACCAAGTTGTTTGGTTGCTTTACCGCCAAACTCCATAATGGTTTCTGGTTTATAACCATTAGCACGAATTGTATCCATTGCATTTTTAACATCAGTAATAGACAATCCATCTCTTTGTAGAGCTTGAATAATTTTGGTGTCTGCTCTGCGTTGTATTGCATCTTGACCTAAATTAAAGTATTCAGCAGTCTTTCCTGTTATAGATTTAACTATTGGAATATCTTTAGTAGCCTCTACAATTTTTGATGTTGCTTCTGGTATGCCTAGTTTTTCTGATACTGTTTTAACTGCACCACCACCAACAGATGTAAGACCTAATGTAACTGGTGCTAATATTGCACCTACTTGTGCGCCTGTTTTTGCACCTTCTAGTCTTTTGCCTTCTTCTGCTGTGCCTGCACCTGTAATGCCACCAAAACCAGCACCAGCACCTGTAACACCAGCCAATGTTCTTAATTTACTTGGTATTGCTTGAATTGCTTGAGATACTTTAGGAAGCATCTGTGCAGTTTTAACTGCACCTGCACCTGCCAATAAAGCAGTAGGTAAACTACCGACCACTTCTGCTGCTGTAGAAACTACAGGTTCTTCAAACTCGTACTGTTGTTTAGAGTATTGAATTGCTGCTAAATTTTGTTCGTAAGGTTTTTTGTTTACCAATGACTTTACTGCTGCCTCTGCTTCATCACTAAAACCAAAAGTTAAACCTTGTAGACCAGCACGAATAACACCATATTCTGACTTTAATCCTTTGGCAGAAGCATAGTTTTTTGCTGCTGTATTAAACCGATCTAATGAGTAACCTTCTGCTTGTAGATATTGTTTAATTTCTAAAGGTGTAGCATTTTTTTGTGTTTGCAATTTGTCTACATTATTTAGGACTCTTTCAAACTTTTCGTATGCCATTATTGAAGTCCTTTTTCTTTCTTAAATGTTTCCAAATTAAATGGTTGATAAGAAACTCCAGCAGCTTTTCTCATTGAGTCCATTGTTACTTGTCTAGCAACTTTTTTCTGTTGTATTGTGGCTGCATCGTTTCCTGGCATTGGGAAATATGTGGCAATTTCTTTATCCATTTCTTCTGCGCCAATTGCTGCTCCTGATTCCTTACGCAAATTAGCACGAACCCAATTTTCTTGAGCCTGTCTATATTGTTGCTGTTCTGGTGTCATTGCTTTAGTTCTTGCATATTCACCAACTAAAGGTATTCCACCCAAAAATTGAGTAAATCCTGTTGCATAAGGCTCATTAACTTTTTTTGCATCGCCCATTTGAACTTTGCCAGTTCCCATTTGTTGAGTAGCAATTTTATTTTCTAATTTATCAATCATCTGTTCAGATGCTTCCATACGCTGAACAAATCCTGCTGCATTTCTTTCGCCTTCTGTTGGTTTTTTGCCTTCTGCTGCTCTTGCTACTTTTTCTTCTGCGGATGCTCTACTTTGAAAATAGTTTGTTTCCATTTGAGCTAATGGTTGTAATCTTTGGTATGCTTGTTCTTCTGTAATTACACCTTTGTTAAAAGCAGTTTGCAGTTGAGTTGCAAGTGTTTTTACTTGTGGGCTTTCTGACATTATGTATGGTGCAAATGGACTTGGTGCTTGTGTATCACCTGACATAAACCCTGCTTTGCGTAATGCAGTCATGCTTTCAGAAATATCTTTGATAGCACCAAAGTTACCTGTAGCCTGTAATTGTGGGATTATTTTTTGTAGATCATAATCAAACCCAACTAACTTAGGAACAGTAGTTTTTACATCTTCATAAGTTTCTGTAGGAATAATAGCTTCTGCTGTACCATATCTAGGAGTAGCACCACCACTAATAATACTTTTAAGTTGTTGTGCTTCTTGTTGTTTTTGTTTTTCTAATAATTGTTTTCTTTGTAATTCTCCCAATTGCGTACTAATCAACATCTGTTTGAGACTGCGATCAAACGATTGGTTATAGCCTTCCATGCCTGCGCCTAATGCGCTACCTAAGACTTGTCCTGTGCTGATAGGTTGTCTTGTTTGTCCAGACGATCCTAGTAAAGCAATAGCAGCGTTTAATAGGGCTTGCTGACCAGCACCAGACTGCATCCTTTGTGTTTCGGCAGGACTAATAAACTGAGAATAGTCTGGTTGTTGTCCGAATAAAGCTGATAGATCAATTGCCATGTTTTATCCTAGTAAAGAATTTGGATTTCTTGCTCTCTGTAGAGCTAATAAGTTGTATAAACCTGAATAGTCAACTACACCTTGTGGAACTTGTTGTCTACTACCCATTTGCATTTGTGGCATTTGTTGTTGTGGTTGTTGTCTGCCACCTAGTAATCCACTTAATGATCTCAATCCTTGTAGAGCTTGTCCAGCACTTATTCCTCTAGATGCTGCACCCAAAGCATTAGATGTAAGACCTGTTCCTGCTAGTTCTGCTGTTGTATATGCTTGCGATAAATTTTGTGCAATAGCACTTTCGCTTAATCCTTGGGCTGCTAAGTTTGCTGCATCTGCTGCAACAAAAGAATCTACTCCTGATGCTGTTAGGTTTTGAGCAATAGTAGCCTCATTTAAACCACTAGCTGCTAGGTTTGAAGCATCTGCTGCAAGGGTATATGGAATTGCTTGTGTTGCTGCTTGTTCTACTGCTGCAGCAGTTGCTGCTTCTGATAAAAGAGTTGTTCCTACTGCATCAGCTACGGCAGCTTCTCCTGCAAGAGTTGCAAGTCCTGTTTCTGTTGCACCAGTAAACGCAGCTTCTCCAGCCAATAATGTTGGATCTACATAACCAGTAGTGGCAGCAGCAGCTATAGCAGCAGGCAAAAGGTATCCGCCTGGTATTTCTCTGTTTACAAATTTATCTGATTCTTCAAGAGCCTTACCAACACCTTTAACTAAATCTTCTCCAGCTCCTAGGATACCACCGCCACCACCAGATGTGCCTAATACATCAGATACTGGGTCTGTAATTGCAGAAACAATGCCTCCTCCACCACACATAATTAATCCTTTAAGTGTTTGACTGTATTAAAGCCAACAGTTTTATAACCTAGCCTCTCATAAAACTGTCTGGTTTTATCCATATCTACTGCTGTTGTTTGTCCTAAGTGCAAATCATCTGCACCCATATCTTTTGCCCATGTTTCTAGTGATTTTACTAGTTTAAATGCTGTTCTACTACCTCTATGCTCAGGCAATACAAAGAATCCTAGATCGCTTACTCGCTTACGATTACTAAAGAAATACTCATGTGATAAACCAGATATAAACCCAACAATTTTGTTATGTTCTATTGCGATAAATATAATTACATTAGGATTCTTAAATAAATGTAGAATCTTGTGTTTTTCTGGTATTGCGTAAGAAAACTCTGCTTCGGCTACCATCTTAGTAACCAGTTCAAAAAACTCCTCTAAACGATGTAGGGTTAGTTTTTCTACTATCAGAAGAAACCGCCTCCTAATAATCCACCAAGCGCTGCACCACCAAGACCGCCATACAAGCCACCTATTTGATTAGGGAACGCTTGACCTAGTGCATAACCTCCTAGACCGCCTGCCAATGCACCGCCAAGAACTCCAGCACCACGATTTTGATAAGTAGGTGCAGTAGTTGTCTGTGTTCCATAGCTTCCTAATGGAGTGCCATAGACAGATGACAAATAGCCTTGGAGTTGCTGATAGGGCAACTGTTGTCCGAACTGATAACGAGCCAATTGCTCTTGTAGAGGTTGTGCCAAAATTGCTTCCTGTTGTGCGCCAACTTGAGCCAATGTTTGCGATGGTAGGAACTGTTGACTGTAGAACTGAGGTGCTAAACCTGCCAACTGAGCCTGTTGTAACTGAGCCTGTTGCTGTAGTCCTCTTTCCTGTTGATACTGTGTGCCTGCGATATTGGCTGTAATATCCCCTAGAGACCGCCCATAAGCCTCTGTAGCAGTTCCCAAGGCTCTTTCCATAGCACCACTACCCAATCGACCAGATCGACTGTAAAGGCTCGAAATGCCTGGCAATACTGTTTCGCTAAATTGTTGGGTTAGTGGGCGAGTAGCTGCTGCCATCATTGCTTGCTGATAGGGATTCGCATTTAAGAATCCACCGGCAGCAGTATTACCAATCCCACTTAATGATGATGTATAAGCCTGTTGTGCTTGAGTTAAAAGTGGACTTGCTGCTCGTGCCAATCTTTCTTGCTCTGCAACAGCCTCAGTCGTAGCAGCAGATGGGCTTACATAAGTTTGACCAGGATAAAACGCAGGTTGTTCTCCTGTCAAAAACAGACTTTTTGCTTCTTCTAAGCCTGTAGTTAGAAAAGGCAATAATGCTGGATCAATTGACGATGTGCTTGTAGTTGTTGCCATAGTTTTATCCTACGATGATGTATTTATGAGTCATGCCTGATACTGTATTAGCTGGATGGCTAATAGTGGCACTTCCGTTGGTTACTGCTGATATATAAGGTCTTGTAAAAAGATTACTGGTATAACCATTAGATGATAGATAACTCATGGTGGCTATGATGCTTGGTGTTGCTGGTCTAGTTGGGCTTGATTGGGTAGCAAAATGCTCAATGCTTACACCAATGTCGCTTGGTC
>Ga0209229_10000906_pt1 | contig 12258 bp, 7 predicted proteins | sample SanBayMetagenome_FD_187466 | JGI IMG/M metagenome (GOLD analysis project Ga0209229, IMG submission 187466) | Freshwater and sediment microbial communities from dead zone in Sandusky Bay, Ohio, USA (SPAdes) (version 2) | ecosystem: Environmental > Aquatic > Freshwater > Lentic > Sediment | place... | reverse complement strand
ATATAGAGTTGTACTATTTTTATCACCAGCAAGGGACCATCTAACTGCATACTTTTCTGGGTTGCCCAACCTTGCAGTTGCAACTGTAAATGCTGTTTCGTAATCATCTCCCCAGCCAAGCTCTATCACTCTGGACTGAAGTCCCTTTTTTAATGTTGGAAACTCAACTACACCAGCGGCTAAATGCATAACCGAAAGTTTAGTTATGCTGTTTGCAGTAGTTGTGCTTAAATTATATGCTTTAGCAGTTTGATCTTTAATTTCATCAATTTGTTTTTGCAGGTCCTCAAGCTTTTTAGGATCTACTGGCTCGCCATCTTGAAATACAACAGTCATTTTAAACCTCTTCTATTTTAGCATCAAGGGACTTGGCATACTCTGCTTGTTCCTGTTGCTTATTCATTAATTCTGTTAGTTCCGCCCTCAATACCGCAATCTGGGTTTCATATCCAGAAACCAGCTGCCCAATTCTTTCTTGCAGGGCGTTAACAATCAATTCTAATTTTTCCATTTTTACCTACTCGGCTAGCGCATTTACGTCTGCAAGTTCTGAATTTAGAACCTCCAGTTGATTATTACATTCTTCAATAGCATTATTTAAATTTATAACAGCTTCTTCTAATGGTTCACTCTTATTATTTTCAACAACAAGGTCTATCCCAAGGCTATACTTTTTATACTCGATAGACTTTAGCCTTGCTTCAATAATTTGTATCTTGTCTTCTTTTTTTAATGTGGTCATTTTTCCTCCTTCTTTATTATACCATTTAGATGCTATTAGTCAATAGTATTAATTGTTTTAATAAAAGCCTCCGCTAGACAACCTAGTTCCAGATACTCCAGGGCTAGACCAAGGCCCAGCTCCGCTAGCATTTGTTGCACGAACATAATAAGTTTGTGTGTTTTGTGGTGCACCAGTCCACAGTACGGATGACACGGCTCCAACGCTGTGATCTGGAGGTGATGATGCTGTTGGTGGGCTTCCATACCAAATATCATATCCAGTTGCACCGCTTACTAGATTCCAAGATATAAGCACTCCGTCGTATCTATCTTGAGAGCAAGTTACTCCTGTAACTTGTGCTGGAAGAGATCCAAAGAACGGTGGGAAGAACGGTGGGAAGAACGGTGGGAAGAACGGTGGGAAGAACGGGAAGAACGGTGGGAAGAACGGTGGGAAGAACGGTGGGAAGAACGGACCAACGGCGGTGCTAACTGTAACTGCAGTAGAAAGTGAGGAAGTTGATGATCCACCTGAGTTAGTTGCCACTACGCTACAATATAAAGAACTTCCATATATGGATACAAAATTAGATGGGGGCCTATATGTTTGGGCTGTGCTTGTATTTGGAGCTACAATACTTGCTGGCGCAGCTGGATAAACGTTTGATTGATCACGGTATCTCCATTGATAAGAATACGATGTTGGAGAATTTGTCCAGGTTCCATTAGTTGTTGTATAAGTTGTTACTCCTTGTGTTCCAGTGCTAGGTGTTACAACTGGCGCGGTAAGTATTGTTGGAGCAACGACTGGCTTTGTTGCTGTAATTAAAGTAAAGTTATCATCTACTGTATCTCTAGTAGTATTTCTAGTCATTCCTGCTACTGCAAGGTTGGTTGATGTTTGCAGTGTAGAGTCGGCCCATGTTTGCGTAACAACGTTATCATTATAAACAGCATTAGTGCTATATGAATCTACATCGTTACTTATAAAATTAACATCAACTATATTTGAATCATAATAAAATTTTGCTTGATACTCTGATACTAGGCTGGGGGACAGATACTGTGCGCCCTTCCATCTTATATAAAAATTTGTAGAGTCTGAATAATGATATAGAAAAGTTTGTACCTGATCTCTTCTTATGGGCGTTAAAAATACTCCAGTTGTTGGTACACTTGTGTACAAGCTCGTACTAGTTCCTATCCCAATAAAACCATTTGTTGATACATAAACATTTGTATTATCGGTAAAATTGCTTGGAAGTGTAACTCTTCTTTTAGCTAGTGCTAACTGATTATTTGCATAGTATGTATAGCTTAAAGTAGAAGTTGAAGATTCTGAAGTTGGCTTTACTATAGAAGACAATGAGGTTGGTGAGCCCGCAGTACCCGCTCTGGTAGCTCCTGTTTGGTCTAACCCAGAGTATGCAGTTACGCTATTTATTGATATAGATGGGTTAGAGACACCACCCACTGTAATTGTAAGTGGCAGTGAATTTGTGTTTGATATATAAGTTCCGTTGCCTCCTGATGCTCCAGATAAGTTCCAGCTTACAGCCCAGCTCTGCGCTCCAGATGTTGTGCTTGCATTAACATTTATTGATCTTGTTTTTCCATATGCTTTAGCATATGTACTTATTGAAGAATTTGAAGCAGCAGTAGATATGCTCATAATTGCATCATATGTACCTCCAGTAGTAACAAAATTTCCAGAAGAGTTATATTGATTTAATGTTGTTACTACTTGAATAGCTGGTGAAGATATTGTTCCTCCCGCATTAGACCCAGCTCCGTAACTCAAAAGTTCGTAGGATTCGGTATCAGAAGGAAACGATGCAGCCATTTCAACAAGAACGGTGTTTGATGTAGAAGAAACTCTAGTTTGTGTAGGTGCAGATGGAGTGGTTACAGAGCTTACATTTGTTAATGAGTATGTAAATGCACTTGGGGCTGAGCTAACTGCAGATGTTGTAACTACTGATGCTTCAACTCCAGTTGCAAGACCCAGATCATAATCTGTTCCAGAATTTTGTCTTGTCTCTATAACATATATATACTTACCATTGTCTGCTGCTACTGGAGTATATGATGATCCAGATCCAACATATGTTCCACCCGTTTTTGTGCTTGTTGAATTTGTATACCATTGAATATATATTCGGTTTGGGTCTGCCTTACGAGCCTGTGTTGTATTCCATGTTGGAGATGTGTATGTAATTGCAGTTCCAACTGCTGGAGAATTTGTACTTAATTGTGGAGATCCAGTATATGAGGGCTGCTCTCTAATAACTTGTATTTTTGTAGAAACAGATACACCATTGTACTGAGAATTAGATGAATTATTTGCCGTAACTTCAAATCCTAAAAATTGAGTATCTGCATTAGTTGACTTTGTTTCTGTCCATACTGAAGTTAATAATTGATTTTCTCCAGCTGTGCTTGTCCATCCTGACCCAGTTCCGCTTGCTAATTCTATTTGTAGGTCCTGACCAAATTGGTCGTAAAGTTTCCACCTATATGTGTATGAAGATGCAGACCATCCATTTAAATCCCACTGTGCGTTGTCTCCAAAGTATGAAGTTCCAATCCTCAGCTTGCTTGTGGAAGTAAGTCTATTTGCATATGTATCAGAAGAAAAATCTGCTATATATGGAACCCTTGTTGCAATAATTCCAGATAATGGCCAAACTTTAAGCCATTGGGTAGCATTTTTAATCCATACTCCTACTGCAGCCTTCCAGCCAGTTGTAGTGCCAGTTTTAACAAAAACATTAGACGCTTTTTTCCAACCAGTTGTAGTAGTAGTCTTAACAAAGATATCTGACATCTATTTTCCTATGTATACTGAATCCATATGTCACCACGAACACCATCTGTATCCGTTGTTGTTTTTGCTCCAGTTCCCATTCCAATATTTCTAACATAATAGTTTCCAATAACTGGGCTTGCTTGTAAAAGCCCTATTGGAGATGCTTGGGTTGTCTTAACATTTACTCCAGAAAAAACAGCATCTGTAGAGTTTAACTTAAGCTCTCCTATAGACTGGCCCTGTGCTCCTGTTATTATCAAGCTTGCTGTTCTCACATTGGCTGCTAAAGAAAGAAATGCACTTGATATAGGATATCCACCATCTCCGCCTGGTGCAATTATTGTTTCATTGTCAGCCCAAGAAAACATTCTGCCAATTACTCCTCCGCTAGAATTTAAAAACTCCAAGTTTCTATTTGCGCCATTTAGTCTTACATTTCCAAATCCATTAGAAGCTCCGTTAGTATTTCCAGCAGTGACCGTTGCACCAGTTACTGTTCCACCACTTATAGTTCCTTCAGATAATATTGTTCCAGCTGTAAGTGTTCCGCCAAAAGTTGCATTGCCTGCTGAATTAATACTGAATTTACCACTTGCTACAGTAATTCCACTAGGACCAATTGTTATTAATCCAGATCCAGTTCCAGCTGTTACATTTCCTTCAAATTGGCCAGATGTTGCTATTATGGACCCCTTTACTTCAAGGGCCCCAGAATAAGAACTAAACTTCATATAGCTAGAACTAGTTCCTATATTCATAGCTGGCCATATCTTGGTTTGCGCTGCTGGCTTGTGCCATCCTATAAAAAATCCAGGAACAGAGTCTTGGTCGTAAGAATCTTTTGTCCGTATTACATTGTTTATATCAGAATATGAAGAGTATATGTGTGCGCCGTCTGTGTTAACAATTAAACTTTTTAGTAGCTCCAAGTTAACGCCGTCGTTAAGCCTAGCCTTTAAGCTAGCTTTTGCGGCTATTCCATCAGCTACCCCAGAGTCTTGAGTTAAAATCCAAGCAGACCCATTATATATGTACAGCTTATTTCCGTCGCTTGTGTTGTACCAAGCATCTCCAGCAGTAAATGATACGCCATTAGCTGGTGTAAAGTTTGGTCTTAATGGAGTTAAAAGCTGTGTAGCGCTTACTATTATTCTTTTTGCGTCTGCTACAGCTCTTGCGCTAGCAGAATCTTGCGCTAATACCCATTTGCTTACAGGAGCAACTTTTGTAGAGTCGTATACATATAGCTTGTTGTTATCGTTTGTATCAACCCAAGCATCTCCAGTTTTATATGTGCCTCCAGTTGGCTCATCATTTTGAGAATAGATTCTAGATGTATCTACTAATAAACCTCCAAGAGACGATCCAGACTCTACTGTAATTTTTCCAGATATTACTGCTCCTGTTGCATATAGCTGACCATCTGCATTTACTTGGAAGCCAGCTCTTGCTAGTCCAGTTCCATCATTTGGTCCTGGCGTTGAAGTGGTGCCTGCCCATAAAACAATTTCTGTGCCAACCGAAGTTTTAGGTTTTATTCCAACATATCCGCCAGCATTGGCTGCTATGATAGAAGTTGCCCCAGGTGTAGACCCAGAAGTTAAAGTGATTCCAGAAGAAGATATTGTGTTTGGTGCTACAATCCAATTTCCTATTTTAGCTCTATCTGTTGTAAAAGTAGGAGCATTGGCGGCAGCATTTGAAATTATTTGTGTTGTTTCTGTTCCATTTGCATCGTAAGCAAATATTCCTGTTGCACTTAGAGTAACTCTATTAGATGATGCTGGTGCAGTATCAAGTGGCCTAGCTATCAATGACCCTGCCTGTAGGATATTTAAATTTCCCTTTATTGTTCCTTTTTCAGCAGTTATTTCTCCAGTTAAAACTACATCTGTTGCTGACACCTTACCATCTGTATTAACTGTAAACTTAGAACCAACTTGCATTTCTCCGCCAAGAATTTTAATGTTTCTTGCAATAACATTACCTGATGTAGTTACGGAAAATTTAGCATCCTTTGTAGCATCTATAGAATAACCTCCAGCTACTCCAGCTCCTGCCCAAAAAGCATACGTTCCATTAGGAGAAATACCAGTATATATATTTGTGCCTGACGTCAAAACATTTTCAAACTTGTCAGATGAAACTATCCAATTACCTATCTTAGCCTTTTGAGTAATAAATGTAGCTGGAGCATTTGTATTAGTTGCATCCCATTTTCCAATTATTTGAGTAGTTGGGCTAGTTCCATTTAAATCATTGTCATCATATAAGAATAAACCTCTTTTGTTAATTACCATTCTTGCTTGAGATAGTATTGGGTTATTGCTTGCGTCTAAAGTTCCAGCAAATATAGAACCATCAGTTGCTATCTTGACTGGGTTTTCTATTAAACTTAGTGATCCCACATCTAATATCTGCACTGAACTAGCAGTAGACATTGAAGCATTTCCAGTAGATGATGTCCATTGAGCTTTTACCCATACGGTATTCCCAGCATTTGCTTCATCATAAACAACAACTGGACTAGAGTTTGAAGATGCTACAAGGGTATAGGTTCCACTTTCTGAAGAGCTTTGATAAACACTTATACCAGTTGCAGCAGCATGAAAATTTGAAGAGACTACGTATCCATTTGCTGAACCAGAAACTGATATTGTTGTAATTTGTCCACTTAAGGCATTTGATTTAACAGCAGAAGAAATATTTGATATGTTTACTTGTGTTGTATTTTTATTTCTATAAAAATCTAAAGCGGTAACATATCCTGCCGAGAATGATAATGGATCTGCTCCCCAGGCATCTGTAATTTCTGTTTTGAATATCGTAACTGAAGTGTTTGCGGATGGAGTAGATGTGGGTATTAATTTTTCAAACCTTTTTGTTAAGCCAGAATAAGTTAAATAAATTTCTACGTCGGTTGGAACATTTTGTGCAGGCATTGCAAAAGAAACTACAAGATTTGAACCACTCCATGCTGCAGTTGGATTAACAATTGAATCTGGTGGGGTTTCATCTGTTTGATCAATTTTATCTGGAGTAACAGAAACTATATTACTATACCCAGTGTATCCGCCACGTACTCTAGAAAACCTTGCTCTTACTTGACGTGGAAGTGAGTTTGTTGTTGGAACATAAACTGGATTTGAGGTATACGATCCTTGATCTACCCAAGTAGCTCCGCTGTCTGTACTATCCTCTATATATATTTTATCAAATTCAGAATTATTTGTAAATGAAACATTATAAGACATAGAGCCTTTAGCTACTGAAATAACTGGAGCAGTTAATGGATCCACATAAGCAGATACATCATGCCCAACAACCGTACTTGTTTGTAGATTTTTATCTCTTACATAAATAAATGCATCGTAATCTGTTTGAAATGCAGTTACTTGGCCAAATATAGCTGCCAGTCGTGCTTCAGTAAATACAATTTTATGTTCTAGCGGTGGTATTTTAGATGGGTCAACACTTGTATACTGCGTAATGTCTTTACCGTCAGCAATTAACTGTACTGCAAAAGAATCAGATAAGCTGTTCTTGGGTAGATTTACATCAAATTTCCAAAATAAAACTAGATCTCTTTTTATCCACTCATGCCTGACCTCAAAAACAGGGTTTGGCTGCTCTAATAATGTTATGCAAAATTCATTTGAAAAAGATGAAAATTTTCCTAGCTTAGATTCTGCTTGAAGTTTTACACAGTAGTTAGATACCTTTGTTGCATTAATTTGTATTGTTCCTGCTTTTGTAAAAGATCCTGCATATTGTACATATTGTTCACCGAAGTCTCCGCCTTTAATCCAAATGTTTACTTGCTTTAAAATAGACTCTGAATAATCTGCTATGCTTGAATCTTTTCCGCTCCATGTTACATAGAGAATAGAGCCTATTGCATCTAAATCTTGTTCTCTAAATTGTGGTGCTAAAAGACCTGGCTGCTCAAGTGTTGTAAAATTATATCTATCAGATAATTCGCTTGTGCCCTTTTCTTTGTCTGTATAAATCCACCCTGCTTGAAGAGCATAATCAGTATCAAAATCTAAGTCTGGAACAATTATATCCCAGTAATCTCCATCTTTACTTTGAATGATACCTAGATCTGGATATTGTTCTGACATATTAAACTCCGAACGATAGGTCTAATTTAAACTCAATTGATGCTTCTCTACCAATTACTTTAATAAGAGTTGAATCAAGTATTGATCTTGCAATCAATCCAGATTCTGGATCAAACGTATCCTCGTCATTAATTCTTAATCCATCCATAGAAACAGATGTTTGAGCAGATGTTGGTGTTACAACAATTCCTAACTTTACAACGCTTTGTGGGTTAAATGTACCAGTTGAAACTCCTGTAGACATATTTAAATTCTTAATGTTGTACCCAACAGAGTGTCCAGTAAATGTAAATTGTAAATAATCAGTATCTGAACTATATAGTCTAACCTTTAATGAGGATAGGTTTGCATCATTTACCTTATATGAAAATGATAATGTATCTGATGGGTTGTATCCAGACATGTCCATACTGTCAAGGAGGTACGTGTACTCTCTTGGTGCCGTTCCATTTGATGTAAACAATAAAGAGCTATCTCCAACTCTATAATCAGATTGATCTAATGCTGGTTCTGGACTCCATTGGTATGGTAGCTCAAAGTTAGATATGAATTTGCTTGCATACAAATTTCTAGAAAATGATTCTCCAGAGTATATTCCAATCTCGTTTATTTTACCTGCAATATTTGTAGGAATTGTAGCTGAATATATTACTGTATACTTTACTGGGGATACAGAGGCATCTATATCTATTCCGCCCTGCCTAATTGGAACTCTATAAAACTCAAACCCAAGTCTTGAGTTTGTGTCAGACAATGGATATTCTAAAGCTGATCCAGTTGCAATTCCCAGTGCCATTTCTTTTGAAGCAAATGAGGAATTGCCTGCAACAAAATTAGCTAGGAATCTTTTGCCAAATTTAGTTATCATGATCTTCCTCCCTGCTTATCTGAAAGAGTTAATGCAAAAATAAATCCGTCTATCTCTTCTTTACTAGAATTGTAAATTCTAAATTTTGCTCTTACCCTTTGAATCCCTTTTGCATCATCGTAGCCCTCGGATCCTTTAAAAATTATATCGGTAAGCTGAGGTCTTTTAGTATTTGGCGGTGGGGGTGGTGGCGGCTCTCCTCCATCACCTCCAGATGAGAAAGGAAATGGGTTTTCTAATTCTTCAGTAAATTGGTTTTTGCCTTTCCATACTGCGGCTAGGCGTGGATCATCATCAAAGATGACTGGTGTTTTTCCTACTTGAATTCCCATTTATTTATTATACCATTACGTTATTAGATAGCTCTACACGAAATTGAGGTACTTACTCCTCCCGAATATTCTAAAGAACATCTTGTTATTATATATTTAACACTGTTTTGAGACATGCCCAGGATAGGGTAATTTATACTAACAATATCCCCAGCAGAAAGTATAGGGTTTCCAAATACTTGTAGGTCTATAAAACTTCCCTTATTTAAACTATTTGATTTAATCCACTCGGCAAGGGCCTTTGCGTCTTCTTCTGACTGAATCCATGATGAATCAAATATAACAGATTCTTTGGTCTTTGAGTCATTTGACTGATCTGTATCATAATCAATAACTCCAGGAGAACGCTGAATTGAGTTTCCCAGCAAATAAAAGCTTGTATAGTTATTGTCATGCAGAATTATTGATGAAGACGTATTGTTTAAAACATAAGCTTCTGAACTAAAAGGCTGAAGTCTTGAATCTAGCAACGTTGCATATTTATTAAATCCAGTTCTAAATCTAATTGGAATTGCTGGTCTGTCTTCATCATAAGAGTCTTTTATTTTTCTTATTTCTCTCGCAATAGTGCCAAACTCAATTATGCTTCCGTTTTGATCCACAGTTGTATTACCATTGTTATATATAATATTTCCGTAAAGCATAGATACGGTATCGTCTGCAAAAACTCCATTGTATTGGTATGATGGCTCTGAGCTTTCTTTTTTATACTCAGACTCTTCAATACTTTTGGCATAAAGATATTCAAAATATGCAACTCCTTGACCACAATGAAGACCAACATTTTTTGTAACTGATACTGAAGGTATGTATTCTCCAACACTATCAGATCCAGAATCTATTGCAGTTATCTTGTACCCATTAATAAAAACAGTAATAGTATTTCTAAATATTCCATCAGATGTTAATGCCCTCTTTACAAGAACGTCTACGCTATAAGAGCTTCCAGAATATATACCAGATAAAGTTTTTGGAGTTGACTGCTGGCTGTCTTTAAGAACTGTAAGCTTGTTATTTTTTACTTTTACTAGCATTACATCTTTTTGCAGTCCAGCAAACGCAGTAGTTCTAATTATAACGTAATAACCATTTTTCCCAGTTTCATCCAAAAAGAAGCCAATTCCTCCAACTTGCTCTGGAGAAGTAAGTTGGCTGTCAAAAAACATTCTAGTCCCAAATGCAAAATAAGATTTTGCTGTATCTACAGAACCAAAGTTTCTAACTGCTATATCAAATGTTGTTTTATCTTTATCTAGATTAGAAACTGATAGAAAACTTTTTGTAGTTGTTGATCCTGTTGCGTTTGCTGGTGCGGTAATATATCCTACTCCAGGCTTTATCTTAGCTAGATCTGGAGTAGCTAATACAAGATTGTATAAAGTAAACTTTTTAGGATCTGGGACTCCAGTTCCATTAAAATAAGAGTCTGGCGATTTTGCATGGTTAGTTTTAGATGTGCCTAGGGCGGCTCTTGTTTTAATATTATATTTGCCAGTTGGAGAAAAGTTTTTATATCCTGGTTTTGATAAAGCTGAATATTTGTAAATATCGGATTGATTTTTAATAAGTACTGGTTGTGGTGCTCCTCCATTTACTGGTGTATACTGATACCATATCCCATCATATTCAATAATTTCTCCGCCAATTAAAACATACCCATTAAATTGATCTAATACTTGATCTGGACGCACTGCATTTATTGTCGATGGCTCAAGATTAAAATCTGTACTGCTATCAACTATTTCATCCTTTAAGGTTCCAGCGCCCAGATAAGACTCTGGTGATGTCCACAACGGCTGAGAAGACTCTGAGTTGGTTGCAACATAGGCAGTTCTATATCTAACACGAACTTGGTTGCCAGAGTTCATTTCTCTAGAAGATAGGCTTATTATGTTAGGAGCATAGTCTACTACAGAACCAGTCTTTATTTCTTCACTAGTAAATGTCCATTGAGATTCAGCACTACTGTCATATATATAGTTTCTGCTATAAAAATTTAAAATATTATTTTCATCTACAAAAGCATTCATTTGTATGTCTCTACACAACTCTTGTAAAACATCCCACACCGTCTTATCTCCCTCTGACCACCAAAAAGATAGTGACGGGATAGAGTTGTCGTCAACAATATTATTAGTTTTTTTAACATTAATTTTATATGTAGAAAATCCAACTGAATCTAATATTCTTTTAATAATGCTAGTTACTGGTGAGTCTTGAACTAATAACTGCGGACATAGTGTATCCTGCAATATCTTTGCAGCATCTGTCGCTTCAATAGAAGCGTCACCAAATTCCGATAAACTCCATGAGTTCATATAGAAAGTTCCCTGAATAGCCTTTTGTGATTCTGTGCCATCTCCAATATTTATATAGGGCTCTATTGATGCATTTTTAAATAAGTATATCTTCGTGTTATCAATACTATTTTTTATATTATACTCAGCAATAGATCTAGATGTAGTATGTGGCTTCATTAATGCCAGGCTCATATAGTTTGCTGTAATTGTTCCAACTGGAACAATTGAGCTGTCATCTGCAGTGGTTTCTTTATTTATAGATAAGCTCACTATATCTGAATCTATTGGTAGAACCCATTTTGGGGCAAGCTCTATTACTCCTATAAATTTTCCAGTATTTGAATTAACTGCAGTTAAAGAGACTTTTTTTAGATATTGTGTTGTTGTGTATTCAGTAGGTTTTGTTGTAGACCAAGCAGTTCCATTGTAATAGACTACTGCTTCCCCGTTTGGATTAATCGAAGTACCAGAGGCAGTAATTATTGTATTGTCTTGCTTTACTCCGCTTATTGTCCAAGAGGTTGGTGTGTCATGGCTAGTTTCAAATCGAGCAACAATTTTGTTAGACGGAATTAACTTTTCAGTAGTTTTTGCTTCATCTGAAAAATACTCTAAAGAAATATTTATGTTTGTATTTTTAGGTGCAAGCCAATATTTATAAACTGTGTCTGGGCCAGGGTAATAAAGTCTAGGCTTTGGTAAGCCATTTAGCATCACAGTTTGCTCAACATTTCTTGGTCTTTCAAATGAGTTTGATGGGGTATCAGTATTATTAGTTGTATGTACCAAATATTTGATTCCTGGAGATAATGGTCTAAATGGTTTATATATTGTATCTATTGGGAACAACTTTTTAAAAGCAGGTCCATATGGATTAACTATATCTGCTGGGGTAGTTGTTGCTTTTATATATTCAACCATTGAGTTTAAATTATATTCTATTGTGGCGCCAGCCGAAGTTGATATCAAAGATCCCTTTTTAAGCAAATCTTTAGTAGTGTTAGATACAGATATCATACCTGCTCCAGGGATATATTAACGCTCCAAAATGGTTGCAATCCTCTTTTTAGAATTGTAAAGTCGCATGAAGAAAATACCATAG
>Ga0209229_10000905_pt1 | contig 12258 bp, 14 predicted proteins | sample SanBayMetagenome_FD_187466 | JGI IMG/M metagenome (GOLD analysis project Ga0209229, IMG submission 187466) | Freshwater and sediment microbial communities from dead zone in Sandusky Bay, Ohio, USA (SPAdes) (version 2) | ecosystem: Environmental > Aquatic > Freshwater > Lentic > Sediment... | reverse complement strand
GAGGGGGAACAGCCGGCGCGTCTGCCACGACGCGGCTTGTCCCCAGAACAGGTGCGTCGGGGTTCTGCTCTCGACCGGCAGTGATAGCGAGGTGGGGCGGCAGTTTGGTCTGAGCCACACAGCGATTGCGAATCTGCGCCTGGGCCGCACTTATGCGGAGCTGTGGCCGGAACTCCCTCGCCGCTCACCGGCACGCAGTTGCCGCGCTTGCCGCCACTGGCGAAGCGATCACTGCAACATGGGCTTTCCCGATCCGATCGAGGAAGGCGTTAAGTTCGCCGCCGAGTGCGAACTATTCGAGCACACAACCACCACCTAAACGCTTATGACCTATCCAGCCCACTTGACACGCGGGAGCGTCCAAGCCTACTTAGACGAGATCAGTCGCTACCCATTACTCACACCAGTACAAGAGATCGAACTATCGCGCCAGATCCAAGAGTCCATACAGCTTAACGACTTAGACCCCGCAACACTTACACCTGTGCAGAATCGTGCGCTAAAGCGCGGAAATCTAGCTAAGCAGAAGTTGATGAAGTCTAATCTGCGTCTTGTTGTGCATATTGCTAAGCAGTACACGCGCAGGCTTAACGGGTATGGCCTTGAACTTATGGATCTTGTGCAGGAGGGAGCGTTCGGTCTTAGCCGAGCAGCAGATATGTTTGACAGCACAAGAGGCTATAAGTTTTCCACCTATGCTTATTGGTGGGTGAAGCAGGCGATTACGCGGGCGATCGACACCAAAGATCGAGCAATCAGAATGCCGCAGCACACGCTTGACAAGCTGCATAAGGCGACTATGTATGCTACTCGCGTTATGCAGGAGACAGGTAAAAGGCCCACGTTTGAGCAGATGGCCGAATACGCTGGCCTTGACGTAAACGAACTGCAGCTTTACATGCACAGGGCTGCGTCGCACACCAGTCTCGACAGTTTGGTGCAAGACACCAATTCTGCCATCGGTGATTTTATTCCAGATACCAATGCCCTGGAAGAACAGGCGGAGTATCTGAGGGAGGACGAAAGGGAGAGGCTGCTAATGCTGGCGTTCAGTTGCCTAGACGAATCGCAGCTTGACATCACCAAACGCCGCTACGGCCTCGATGGTAAGGCTCCTGAAACACTCGCCTCTATCGCCAAGGACATGAAGGTGTCGAGAGAGCGCGTAAGGCAGAAGCTGATCGTTTCAATCAACAAGATGCGTAGGTGGATAGGCGCAAGCGTCGCGTGACGCAACCCTAGGCTTACATGTGTTTCACACTACTTACACCGCTTACACCACTCTATCAATGACCTACATCACACCAACTTATACAAAACCCACCCAGCTTATCGGCCTGTACTCGCCGGCTCCGCAGAGCGGCAAGTCTACGGTCGCACGATGCCTAGCAGCAAGGGGATACGCTATTAGGCCGTTTGCCTCACCTCTTAAGGAAATGATTGCGACGTTCTTGTATAGCTGCGGACACAGCTATGAGTACATCCATGACGTGTTGTACGTCAATAAGGAGACTGTGATCGAATCGTTTGGTGTCACAGGCCGCCACCTTATGCAGACGCTAGGGACTGAGTGGGGGAGGCAGTGTGTATTGCCGGATGTGTGGCTGAGGCACTGGGCGCTGCGTGTAGAGGGGACGCCCTATGTCGTAGTAGACGACGTGCGTTTCCCCAACGAAGCGCAATTACTCATCGAGTTAGGCGGTGAGATGTGGCGTGTGGGTAGGCCGGGAGTAGAGCGGATAAGCGGCCACGCATCAGAGGGCGGATTGGATGCGTGGCCGCACTTCACCCAGTACATTGTCAATAACGGTACGCTTACAGAGTTGTACGATGCCATCGCTGCGATACCACTCCGGTCGGATGGTCCTCCTACCTAAGCCTTCGGGCTGGACGGTGAGACTCAAGACAGACCAGGGTACGGTCGAATACGGAATCGAAGCGGAGGATCTGACCTCTGCCTTGATCGAAGCTGAGCAGCTGTTCGCTGATGTATGCGCATTCAGCTCAGGTAACCGGACTTGCTTCGACTGTATCCACTGGCACTACGTCAAAGGCTTATGTGGAGTAGGTATTCCTGAAGGTCGCCGCACAGGTGGCAAGCACGCTAAAGACTGCGAAGCCTTCTGGCGTAAGCTGTAAGCTGTAAGCTGGCCGACCTTACTACAAGTACGAACTTACATTCGCTTATCAACCGATGGCTAATGAACACTGGTTTATTCCCGAGCTTAGTCTGCCTCGGCAGTTGGAGCGGGAGATCGACCGACGCCATGCAGCACGCATGAACCGCGACGAACTCTCTATACTTGTCGATAAGTTGATTGTTGATTGTTGATTGGTACAGGCAGAATGAGTTAGTTGATCGGTTGCTGGGTAAGGTGAGGCAGCTGCAGGTGGAGGTAGCACTGAGCGCGGCACCACCCGCTAATGGCGAAATCAGCGACACACACATGCTTATGGCTAAGGAGTTGCGTACGCAGCTAGGCATTGAGTAAGCTGTAGGCGTAAGCACATAAGCACAAACCACGCTACTTATGTGCGCCAGCTTAGTAGTCCCATCGCACCTTAGGGCGGCCTTGGCGGATGCCGAGATGCACAAACCCCTTAGGTGCGCCGTAACCGACGCTGTACGGCCACTCCTTATCGCAGTAGGCCTGTACGGCGTTGATGTCTACGCCGTCGATGTAGAAGTCAACGGCACCGACAGAAGGTGCATTGTAGAGGTGCTCTGATTGGCTGGCTCCGCCGACTGCACGGTTGACGGCAGAGGGGCGATAGCCGGAGGTGATGATGATGGGTTTGTTGCCGAAGTTGCGGCGCACTCGCTCCAAGAACGCGGCCAGTTCAGCAGCGGTGTCGAGTTGGTGCTGGGCGTCGAATTGGCGGGCTTCTTGACCAAGGGCGAACTCGCCCAGGGTGATGTGGGGGGTCAGGCGAGCGGTGAATGGTGAGGTGGGGGAGAGCTTGGCAGGCCCCTGCTGAGCCTCCTGGGCTGCCATGACGGCGGCCTTGTCTCCGGTGCCTGCTCCACCGCTAACGAACAGGCTAACCTCAGCGGCACGCCTCCGTACCAGGCCTTGCATAACACCGCTGCCCCCCTTGTTCCACTTCGGCAGCTCTTCCTGCACAACCTGCTTAGGTGGTTCGTTATCGAGGAGGCGAGCACGCAGAGTGCTTTCGTGCAGCGCGGTTCCGCCTACGTTGTATGTCCAGCTGAGCAGCGCAGCTACTTGATTAGCTGACCACTTGGCGGAAGCAGGGATCGCTGCAAACAGCTGTTTGCTTACGCGCACGATCTCGTCGCTAAGCAGATCGTCGGCGTGTTGTTGGCTGATGGTGTCGCCTTGACGCACAGGCCTACCGTCGAGCCGGGTGGCGCCCCAGCCGATTGTCCACGGGTCGCCGCCAGTGCCGGGGTCGGGATAGGCGACGAGGCGGCAGCCCTCGAACTGCTTGATGATGGTGAGGGCCGGCTGCATCCACGCCGGATCATCCTTTTTCCCTGCCTGCGACCAAACTGAAAACCACTCCCTGTCACGGCCCATAAGCTCCGCTGGGATTTCACGCGAAAGCATTTCAATAGCTGCCATCTGATGTGGCTCGCCCTTGTAATCCCTAAACAGGTCGGACAAGCGGACAGGAGCTTTAGTCATAAGTGGGTGGAGGATAGGTAGAAGGCGCGTAGGGCGCGAGGCTTAGTCGGGGGAGCGGCGGCGGGAAGCCGAGCCTTGCGCGGGGCTCTCTGTGATGTAGGCCCAGACGGTGGAGGCGGCGCCGCCGGCCACGGTGAAGGCCTGGGTCCACTCGCTGCCGCACTGGCCGCCTCTGCGCAACTCGCAAGTTACGACGTTGGCACTAGCCATAAGCAGGGAGTAACCGTAGCAAGCGACGATAAGTTTGAGTGCTACATGCACAAGGGACGAGTTCATCTACTTAACCTCCAGTCGGCTTACGCGCTGCTCAACGTTGTTAAGGCGGCCGTACATTTCACGCCTATCAGCCTTAATGTCTTCGTGCAAGACGCCGAGCTGTGTGGCGATGTGTTCTACTGCCTCAGTAAGTCGGATGACGGCATCCTGTGCTTGCTTGTTCCTCTTATCGCGCTCGCTGGAGCCAGCAGCGAGTACAGTGATAACAGCACCGAATGTAGCGGCTACTGTAGCAGTGACAATCTCAAGCACGGCAAAATGAGCACCTCTAGGCAGCTTAGCGACTGCCCTGTCCACGGAGTTTCTTTCTGCCTCTCCGGCGAGGGCGGCTGTGCTGACCATGCCCTTGGCTAGTCGTCTTAGGAGGACCGGGAGTATGGCCCGTGCGTCCTAGGCTGCCTGTTTTAGTGCGTACAGTCATAAGTGGGTGGGTAAGTGGTAAGTGGTAAGGGTAAGGGTAAGCGGTGGTTGTGCATAGGAGCTACCAGCTTAGTGCGACAACTTAGGTCCAGGTGCCTTCAGCGTTATTCGATCCGGCGGCGCCGATCGGCGCGAAGGAGATCCAGCTGCCGGCAAGGGTTGTGTAGGCTCCACCGGGAGCAACGTTAAGCGTGTACTGCGGGATAAAGGTGCCGCCTGTATTGATGCTGACGGTGCCGCGCAGTATTACTGCAACGACGAGCGCAGCTGCACCAGTGGCACCTAGTATCTGCGCATTAGCAGCTTGTGCTGAAACGTACGTTTCAGGATTAGAATCAACGGTGGGCACCGTATCAGCTCTAAATGTGACTGCACCACTATGTAAAATGTTATTTACTGTGGCCGTTCCGCCAAAACCAAGGCCGATGTTGTGGCTAGTAACTCCAGTCGTTTTAGTTAGTACGTAGAGACCCTCGAAGGCGTAGACGGTGCCAGCGGCGAGCGTGACGCCTACTCCGAATACGGATTGCGCTGTGGTCACATTGGTGCCGACGACGTTGGCACCCAAGCGGTAGAACAGCGAACCGTACTTCCAGCTTGCGGTGGTGCCATCACTGAACAGTCCCTTATTGGCGTTGTTGGTTTGGGAGGGGAGGAGGGCGGTGAGTGCGGCTGAGGCGGTGGTGGCTCCGGTTCCACCGTTTGCGATGGGGGTAAGACCGGCAGGGGCGAAGACGGTGTCGAAGGTGCCGACACTGATCCAGCTACCGGCGGCGTTGCGAATCTTGAGTACAGGAGGGCTTGTGCTGGTGTCCACCCACCACTGGTAGGCCACAGAAGCGTCAGGAGCACTGGTGCCAGAGTTCTGACTAAACAACGCGGCGAGCTTATCGTTAAGCTCAGTGCGAAATGCAGGAAATGTTACATTGTCAATCGTCAGGTCAGAAGCCTGTGCCATTAGAGTGCCCGTCCGTACCCAGTAGCCATGTAATTATAGTCCTCTGCGATGGGCTGTTGGTCGCGGAAGAAGTTAATCGTAAAACCGTTGCGATCTGGATTACTAAGTACGAAGCGTTCTGTAAGTTGGAGAGAGATAGGGCTTACGGTTACGGAGTTGAGGCAGAAGAACGGGGCGTCGAATGCCACAGCGGAGGAGGAGATAGGTGCGCTGTTGGAAGCCACGCGACTAAGTAGTTCGGGTATGACCTCTAGTTGCATAACAGCTAGGTTGGTGGAGTTGGTCGTAGTGCTGAGCACTGCTTTTAGCTGGAAGGCGCGTCCTTGTAGGTTACAGTTTATGAGTTCAATCCAGCCGCTCCATGTAGGCGTAGCGGCCGGATCGTCTGGTGTTGTGCGGATGTAGAGGACGGTGTTTACGGCGTCGTTGCCGGTTCCGTCGAAGAGTCCCTGAGCAGCGTCGAACAGACCGCTCTTGCTGTCAAACAGTTCTCCTGTTGTAATAGAGCGCACCAAGACGTTACGACGGAAGTTCACGTCGTAAGTTGTGCCTAGGTCGAGTGTTTCCTTGAACAGGTACTCAGCAGTTAGTTCGCCTAGGACGTAGAGGGGGTCTGCGTAACCTGCGTCGGTGTATTCGGATAGGACTGAGGAGAGTGCGTAAGTCTGGTCTACGTAGCCGGCTTCGGCGTAGTCTTGGCCGCCGGTAATTACGAGGGCTTGTTCTGCGGAATCGTAGACGCAGTTTGTGAGTGTGCCGCTGAAGGGCTGGTCTAAGGTGTGGTCAGTCCACGCTACGCCGGCAGTGTAGTAAGCGGTGACGTATTCCTCTTCGACGTAGAGGTCCAGGCGAAGCCGTGCGGCATACTGTGGCAGTTTCACCTCGAAGCCTGTGGCGACTTCAGAGCGGTTGCCCAAGTAGTCCTCGAACTTGAGAAAGTAGGTTCCGGGGAGCAGGGGGACTTGTTTCTGCGTTGCCTTGCCGTCAACAGCGTTGACTACTTGGGTAGCAAACCCCCACTCAGCACCTGTAGCTAGTAAGCGCGGGTCATGCTTGATGATGACCTTACCGCCTAGGCGTACATCGAGGTCGGTGGCTTCATCCCAAGTAAGTATGGCGACATTATCGCTTATGGGCGCTAGAGTCAAGCCACTTACGTTTGCCGGTACAGCGCTTAGGCCGGTTACGGTGTAGAATATCTCGATAGGCGCACTGTATAGGCCGTTGCTGGCTGATACGCTACTTACTTGGATTGTGTAGGTGGTGTTAGGTTGAACGTCGAGAATGTCGAAGACGGTGCCTTGAACTGTTACTGTCGTGAAGTTGTCGTCGTCTCCACGGTAACGGACGCGGAAGTTCTTTACGCCTTGGGGGCCTTGCCAGCCGGCAGTAATCTTGACGGCAACGCGACCGTTTACTTCGTACTGAACTTCGGCAGTTGAGGAAGTGCCTACTTTGACAATGGAGAGGTTTGTTGGTGGAGCGGGGATGGGGTTGAGGGAGGTAGGAATGCGGGGTTGCAGGAGGTTCGGTGCGTCGATGTAGGTGTACTTATCTGGGTTGTAGCGAATGGCAGAGACGCTGTAGTTGATGTCGTCCTCTTCTTGCACGCCGACAATGCGCCATAGGGTGGACTCGTCGGCAGAGGCAGGTGTGTCGAGCAGCCACACACTGTTTCTGGGGGGAGCGGCTGATAGGGCCACCTGCAGAGTGATGACGGAGCCGACTACCGATTGAATGGGGCTCTTGGCCACAGTGCCGTCACTTAGGTACACACTAAGTATGCTGGAGCTGGTAAAGGTTAGATCGGTGGCGGATGTGTTATCGACGGTGATGGTGGTTGTGGTAGCGGAGCTGACGAGGCCGCCGCGTCGTCCTTGCTGCTTGACGGCATCGGCAATGCGGACGACGTGGCCGGGGCGGACGAGGAGGCCGGAGTCGAGACGAGGCATGAATGACACAACGTCCTTCTCGAAGCGCTCTGAGTACAGGATTGCTCTGGCATAGCGGTTGGCCTGCTTGCGTGAGACGCACCCAAACGCCTCTACCTCTAAGCGGATGACGCCGTACTTCTCGATGGATTCGGTGTCCTCAACGACCTCATACGCCACGTCGCGTAGGCCGTCGCGCCACACACCTTCTGAGTCGTACTCGCCGATGTCTAGGTAGCTGGCTACAACGACGTTGGGTCGTGTCTTCAGGCTTGAGTTGCTGTAGGTGAAGCCGGCCTCGCTTACGTTGGCGTTAGTGAACAGGCAGACTGGATCGAGTTCTGGACGGTCTTGGGTGATGGTGAGGCTGCCGCTGTTCCAGTAGCCACGGCAGCGCATCACGGAGAGGAGGTCGCCGATGAGCTTGAATACGTCATCGGCTGTCTGGATTGTGACGTTGCAACTGAAGCGGGCCTCTCCGTCCACCAACTCGTTGCAGTAGCGAGAAGCGCGGTAGAACGCCCAGCGGTCGAGCTGCGCGGCGTCGATGTGCTCCCCTACGCCGTAGCGGGAGTCTGTAAGCAAGTCCCACAGGATCCATGCAGGGCACGCGCACCACACAGCGGCACTGAACGTACCATCCCAAATAAAGTCTGAAGGGTAGATAATACGGCCGGTGTTTTCGTCAACGGTCACGCCATTAGGTATTTGGATCTTTACGCCTTTGATGAAGTAGCTGCGGCTGGGGATGCTGTTGAACTGCTCAGCGTCAACGCGCAGTCCGATAAGCGCACTGTTCGGGTAGGACAGCTTGGCCTTGATGATCTCGGTGTAGCTCGCCCAGATAAGCTCGTTGGACAACAGTGTGCTGGTGCTGTCGTCCGTAAGTCGGCTAACCCTAATGCTTACGTTGTCGCTGGGGTTGGGCCTGTTTAGGGTTATGTCGTAGTCGCGGCGGTACTCGTCGGCAGTGCGTCCGCTGATAATGCCGCCGTCGTTCAGAGTGAGCTGCTGAAACGGCAAGGTGTTGTACTGAACCTCAATCGTAAACTCAATCTTACTGCCTACGGTGTCGCCGGTGCTGGCGCGAATCTTCTGCAGCGCAGGCACCGACAAACTTACGCGCACAGCGTCAACATTAGGGTCGTTGATTATGCGTGTAACAGGGCCGTTCTTGCTTACGGTGAGGCCTACAGGAATTACGTCGGCAGGAGAGCTGCCACGTATGTCGGCGACGGCGGAACTGAAACTTAGGGATGTTTGGGATTGCGTGCCGGTGCGTACTTGCACCTCGACATCTTGGAAGTTGGGGGTCTGGGCGTCGTCGGAACCGAGGAGCGGTACGTTGTTGAGGTAGATGGAGCGGTTGCCGAACACGAGTCCTTCGATCTCGCCTTCGGAAATCAGATCGACGACGGTGGCGTACTGGCGGGAGTCGAGGCTGTCTTTGGCGGTGCGAGGAGTGCGTGAGCTGCCGCCGCCGGTGCCTTTGCCCAGGCCGCCACCACCGGCACCGATCAGCTGTGGAGGGTGAGCAGCTGTCATCGAACGACCTCGACGGTATCGACGCTGGAAGATATAACAACGCTTCCCGTCACAGTTCTGCCGTACACGATGGGTACTGGCAGGCCCTGGCGGCTGTTTTGCTGGATTCCGCTGAAGTTATAGCTCTTGCGCGGATCTTTTAGGCTGTCTATACCTTGGGGCAGAGTAGGTACAGGACTAAGTGCAGCCGCTATACCGCCTAAGACTAGGCTGGAACCTAGGGAGAACAGTAGGCCGCTAGCCCATGCTCCTTTAGCGAGAGCACCTGCAAGCGCTGTGCCACCGAAGTTCACAAAGGATAGGGCAACTAGAGCGACGCCTGCGAGGATGCGGCCGAAGGTGCCACCTGCGCCACCGATGACAGGAACGATGCTGATGTCCTGCATACCGCTAGGGTAGGCCAACTCATCAACACTAAGCGCGTACTCACCAACAAACACCTTATAGTGCTGCTCGGCCATGTGCGCTTCCAGCTGAGGGAAGTTGGCAAGCAGGAAGCGGATGGCGTCGGTGGCGCTGTCAATCGCCGCGTAGAGGGTGCGGCGACCGATGAATCGAGCAAGACGCCCGTATAGCCTAATCTTGCGTAACATGCCGTAGACGCCTCCCCGTACACTTTACCAACCAGCCGAGATAGAGTTCGCGGCTGCTTAGGCGGTTCTGAAGATGGTGGAGGATGAGGCCATCGCCGATGTAGACGCCGCAGTGATTCAGACCTTTCGAGTTGATGGACATGAGTACGGCGTCGCCTCGCTTTAGGGGCTCGTCTTCGCGTAGTTGGCGGAATCCTGTGGATTGCCAGAGGCCGTCGAAGAGGGGACGGGCAACGAAGTCGAGGGGGTTGGTGGGGCGCTCCCAGTCGGAGAGTTCGACGTTGAGTTCGCGGGCGTACCAGTCACGGACGAGGGACCAGCAGTCGGTCACTCCCCATACCCATTGGCGTCCGATCAGCGGCGCTTCGTAGCCGCAAGGTTCGATGTAGGCCCAGGTATTGGTGTGTGGGTTGACGATGTACCAGGGGAGGGCAGAGGCCTCGCAGGCGACGCGATCGGCCTCGCTGGGCTCGGCAAGAGTCTGCGGATGGCTATGAACGACCGCCATCACCTCGCCGGTCTCTTCACCTTTCATATAATCCTCGGGATCGAGGACAAACATGAGCTGGGGTGAGTTTGCTAGGTTCTTGCAGGGCCAGTAAGTTGCTTTGCCTTTGATGACCACGACGAGGCCGCAGGACTCGTTAGGCAAGCTGTTGATGCTGTGCTCTAGGGCTGCCTGTTTCCACTGATCTTCCTGCTGCATTGCCTTAGACGAAGTAGGTGCCGATGCCGGGGAAGCCTCCGTAGGGAAGCTCGGCAGCTTCTCCAAATCGTAACTTACAGGCATCGACGTTCTTGGCGCAAACATCATCGGCGAGGGTGAGGGCAGGTGTGTTGAGAGCGGTGAAGTAGTTGGTGCCAGAGTAGTTACATCCTTCGCCGCGATAGGCCCACTGGCAGCGGGTGAGGCACTGCCGGCGAGGGGCGCGGACACCGACGAGATCAAAGGCTGAGGCAAGCTCGAACTCGACGAGATCACGGTTCTCTGCTGCTTTACGGTCTACATAATAGATTTCACGTGGCCATTCTGCTAGGGGGTCGGCAGTCGGGTTTACGTCTAAGGTGTAAGAGGCGTTGACGTAATCTAGTGCGACATAGGCGATGGAGTACGCGAAGTTGGCGGTGTCGAGGAAGCGGCCGAGGGTACGGATGCGCGTAACCTTGGCTCCCTCTAGGCCGTCCGGTAAGGCGTTGAGTAGGGTTGTAACTGTGCCGTTGATGTTGCTGCAGCGCACCTTTGGGCGGGGGAGGGAGCCCTGGCCGTTCCACTCGAACCCATCTGCTTCGATAGGCAGCGGTGTGTAGGTTTGGCCGTTCCAGACGATGCCGGTGTTGTATTCGTTTACGCCTGCATGGAAGTAGTATGTTTCGTCTACGCCGTGTTGGGCGAGGTTGAGCTGCAGCTGAAACAGCTCGATGACCGCGCCGGGTTCGACTTCCTGCAGCGCTGCCGTGAGCGCAGCAACGCTGTCGCTAGTGACGTAACCAGACGCCCAGTAATTGGTTACGACGTAGGTCATTAGATCAGGCCGCCGCCGCCTTAATCACGGCGAAGTTGAGGACAGGAGCCGCGGCAACGCCTTGCGCGGCTGGAGTGTACACGGCGACTTGAAACGATCCAGACGCTACCACTGTGACGTAAACGATATAAGCCCCGGCGGTTCCGGCTGAAGAATGGCAAATAGTGACAACGTCAGTAGCAGCCACGGTTGAGTTTGTGACCGTAAAAACGCTGACTTGACCGGCTGTGGTAGTTGCGCTAAAAAGCGTGATCTGCCCACATTTCTTATTTGCTACCACGGTGGTGGTGCGTGATGTGGCCTGAGTCACTGCGACACCCTCGCCAGTGACGTAGCCGGCCTTGTCAGTGTTGAGGTTGTTGAAGTTGGTATCAAGCTCGGTGTGGGTGAGGGGGCTGCCCTTACCTGCGCGGGTAACGATCGTGCTCATGTTGCGCCATTAAGCGATGTGCTTAGCCTAGCTCAGGGCTCGTAAACCTGCTGAAACGTCGCCCGTATCTGGTTGTTATTGCAATTACTGAGTGTGATTTGCCACTGCGGGCACTTATACTTACCGCTTACTCCACGGGGAGAGGTCCAGTCGAAGGACTCAACACCGCCGCGTGAGTCGAGGAAGTCGGCAATCTGTTCGCGCTCGGCGTCAGTGCGGTTGCTGAACTCTAGCGACCATTCCTTAGGGTTTGTGTTTAGGCCGAAGCGTGTGCGCTGTTCGTAGCCATCGCCTGCAGCGAACGCTCGTACACGGGGCTGGCTGCCTTCGGTGGGCTCTTGGGTTGGTATCCACGTAAACGTAGGCATGAGCGTGAGGCGATACGTTGTCGGTAGTAAGTGGGAGTGGGAGCGGCGTAGCCACGCAACTTAGCGGCGGTTGGGGTCGAGGAGGCCGCCGGGGCGTTGTTGGTTGACGAGTTCGCTCTGGACGGCGCGGCTGATGGCGCGGCCGAGGGCCTGGCCCTGGGCGTTGTTGCCGGCGGCCGAGGTGTTGGAGGCATCTACGGTGACGTTGACGTTGGTGACGTTGCCGCCACCGGAGACGCCGAGCCGGCCGTCGCGCCCGCGCTTGAGGGGGATGATGGCCTCCGGGCCTGCCTCGCCGAGCACGCCAGTCTGCATCGTTCCGCCCTTGGCGAAGGGGAACAGCATCGGCTGATCGACTACCCCGCCGTAAGCGAAGGGGACGATGCCGTTGGCGGCGTAGGCGTTGCCCATGGCGTTGGGGGTAAAGGGGATGGGGGCGCCAGTGAACCCTGCGCTGTAGTCGGGGATGTTGCGTAGGGAGGGAACACCGAATCCTCCTCCTCCGCCAAGGCTGCGAATCCAATCGAGCAAGGTCTTGAAGACAAACTGCTTGATGATGAGTTA
>Ga0209229_10000903_pt1 | contig 12271 bp, 9 predicted proteins | sample SanBayMetagenome_FD_187466 | JGI IMG/M metagenome (GOLD analysis project Ga0209229, IMG submission 187466) | Freshwater and sediment microbial communities from dead zone in Sandusky Bay, Ohio, USA (SPAdes) (version 2) | ecosystem: Environmental > Aquatic > Freshwater > Lentic > Sediment | place... | reverse complement strand
CAGTTGGGTCTATATCCTGTGGGATAAATGAAGCAATTTTGCTGTTTACCCCGCGACTTGCGAGGGCATCCTTTATTGCTCGTTCGCGCTGCGACTTATTCAAAGACTCGAACTGAGCCTTAAGCTCGTTTAGTTCTTTGTCTTTTTGCTTAGACGCTTTGCGTAGTTGCTTTACTAGGTCGTTAGATGAATCCTCCATTGTGAAGTCGTCATCATCCTCGTAGTCGTAATTGGACATAGTGGTCCTTCTCCCTATTAGTTGTTGGCGTAAGCCTCACATATCCTTGGGGTGGGTTATGTGGCTCCTACTACTGGTCTTCTTGTCGCTCCACTAGGCCAGTCGTTCTAGTGGCAGGCTTGTTATAGTACTCCGGCTCTGTCTCGTGCTATTGCACCAGCACCGGCACTGCCACCAAATGCGGCAGTTTCTAGTGATGTTAACTTCTTAGTTTTCTTTAAGGCTTCTGCTGAACCAGGAACATCAAGAAGCAAGGCTTCTGCTGTTTGCTGTGTGTATGGATCTTGCTTGTAAATACTTGCTAGTTGTCCACCACGAATTGAAGCCTCAGCGATAGTAGGTGCTGCTTGCTGATACTGCTTTCCAGTTATACCAGCCTTAGCAAGTTCTTCAGCGCCTCCTACTGTTGCAGCAAGGCCTGCTCCTATTTGAGCGCCGCCGATTTCAGTTGCGGTTACCTTACGTCTAATCTCAGACAAGGCGTTCTTTGGATCAAGAGCATAGGCAAGGAAGTCACCATCAGTAAGGCTTGGATAGAATTGCTTAGCTGTATCTATCAAAAGCTTAGAACCTTGGTTAATCTTTACGCCTTCCATAATACGCTCTTCTAGCGTTACTGGATCTACGTTGTTAGCAATAAACTTTTCAAATCCTTCTTGAACTCCCGTAGCACCTTTTTTGTAATAGGTTTCAGGTAGTCCGTAGTTTTGCATAATGGATTGATACCTGTCTTCAAGACCTAGGTATGTTGCCTCATCAATTGCCTTAAATCCATTTGCAATGCGCTTGGCATTTGCAGCAAAGCGCAGTTTGTACGCATCTGAATCACGCAACTTAATAGTAAATTCTGCAGGTGATGCACCTGAAGTAATCAAACCCTTGAGTGGTTCTACTAATGATTCTAGTCCGTATAGTTTGAACTGTGAGTAAAGCAAGTCATATGCAGATTGGCGATCTGCTCTACCTGCTGCTGCGGCTTCATCTGCTGCAAGTTGCTCTGGAGTTTTTAACTTAGTTCCAGTATCTCCACCAGCCCCACCAGTTGATGAGTCAAACTTTACATATCTGCCACCGTTATCTTTAGTAAACTTAAAACCAAATGTTTTAGAACTTCCTGGGGAATCAGCAACTTCAAGTTGCTGGCTACCGTCTGAATTGGTAATGATGCGATAACCAAGAATTCCAGCGCTTGAACCAAAGAATTGTTCTAACTCTTTAGGAAATGCACCTGCAGTAAATCCTGCTGGCACTCCACCTGGAGCACCTGTTGGACCAGTAGGAGTACCTGTAGGACCTGTTGAGCCTGATGGCCCTGATGGTCCTGATGGTCCTGTTGGCCCTGTTACACCTGCTGGAGTTTCAACGGGGAAACCAAGAGCACGCTTCTCATCATCTGTTAGAGCTTGCCCACTAGTTAACTTAGCAAGAGCAGCTCTTGTATCTACAGCAGGTGCAGTTGGAGGTGCTGCATTTGAAGCAGCAAGGATGCCTTCAAGAGTATTTGTATTTACTGCAGATGCAGGCTTAGAAGTAGGTGCCTTAGTACGCATTGCCTGTATCTTAGTTTGCTCATCTACAACTGGAAGGTTGAATGAACCACCTTGTGGATCACGTGCCATTTAGTTACCCCTGGAATCCGAAGTCACGTAGCACCTGCAATGCTGCAGTTGATACATCTTCTTTTGCTTGGGCAGTGTACTGCCAACGGTTATCTTGGCGGAGAGTCTTTCTAAAATCATACAAGTTCATATCGCCTTTGTCTGTAATTGCAGAACGAAGTACTGGGTCATTAAGATCGATCTGGTTAGGATCGCCAATCTCAAGAACATTAGCCATTACTTGGCGATAAGGAGCAAATACTTGCTTGAGGTTATAGCCCTGAGCAAGTAGGTCACGAACATATTGAGGTTGTCCCTGTGCTGCTAACTTACGAGCATCTCCGATTACACGATTAACGTCAATCTTGCCAGAGATGATTCCTTGGATAACCTGTTGTTCTGTTGTTGCACCTGGAAGGATGTCGCTTACTTGGAATCCATTATCACGAGCTGCTTCAACTAACTTGTCATAGTTAGTAAGCGCCTCGCCTGAGTAACCTTCGGTTGCTTTGCCGCCAATCATTCCCTTTATGGGTCTGATAGATGCAGCAAGGAAGTCTGTAATAAAAGATTCATCATCACTACGATTAGTAATGTAAAGGTTCTCTGCTGCCTTACGCAGCGCTGCAGGATCTGATGCTGCAGCAGAACCTATCTCTGTTGCACGCTTCTTGAGACTTGCTTCAATCTTTGCAATTTCCATCTCATAAGCAGTTGTTCCCTGTGCTTGACCAGATGCTTGTAAGTCACGGAAGTTGTAATACTGAACATAGCGGTTCTTGATCTCTTTCGAGTTCTGCTTAAACCAAACATCATCACGGACTAACTTTAAGAAAGCAGCCTCTGTCATACCAGGAGTATTGACATACTTCTTAAGTATTAAGTTAAGGCTTGGTATGTTCTTAAACAAAGTTTCTGGTAGAGCTAAATCAGTACTAGTAGCTGCAGCACCAAGTGCAGTTGCTTCTCTATCTACAGGTGTCTCTACCTTTGGCGTTTCACCAGGCTTAGGCTTAGGCTTAGGCTTTGGCGTAGGAGTTGGTGTAGGCGTAGGAGTAGGTGTTAAACCTGTAGCTGGTGTCGGCGTAGGAGCAGTTGTTGGAGTTCCTGTTGGACCTGCCTGATTTGGTACAGTAGCAGATGGCTTTGCTGCAGCCTTTTTGCGTGCTTCTACAAGAATATCGTTAGACTTTTTGATTGCAGCATCAACAGTCTTGTTTAATGAGTTGTAGTCAGCTACTAAACGATCAAACTCTTTCTTTTCTACAGTAGAAAGTTTATCTCCACGAGCAATCTTTCTAGCCCAAATTGCAAGCTGTGATTCGTACTGTTCTAATCTTGGCTTTAGAGTATTGGCATAATCTGTCTGGCTTTTAGAACGTGCCTGTGTTTCAGCATCTACCTTATCTTTTGAAGCCTGCGCTTGTGCTTTTGCAGCAGCAGTTCTTGCTGCCGCTTGAGCCTTTTTAGCATCAGCAATTAACTTATCAACATCAACTGCCATTAGTCTAGGCCTCCGAGTTCTTTCATAAGAATCGTGTAGGCATCAGTTGCACGCACAGTCTTTGCCTCATCAGTTGCTTGCAACTTTTCTGTAATAAACTGTTGTTCATCTACTCCACCTTGGGTGGTTACAAAACCCTTACCGGATGTCTGTACGCTAGGTTGCTTGCGCTGTTCAGCGTTAATCATCTTGAGATACTTGGCTTGTTCTGCCTTAGTTAAGTCACGCTCAAGAAGATCTGATGCAATAGCATTAACAAGTTTAGCGGTTTGAGATGCACTAGTTACATAGGTTTGTCTAGTAGTTGTTGGGCCATCATCTTCGCCACCTTCTGAAATGATGCTTGTAAGAACATCAAATCGTGCAGTAGGAACAGTTGCGCCAACCATCTTATCTAGTGCTATCTGGCCTTGGTACTTTTCCTCTAACTTTGCTAGAGCTGTGTAGTACTTAAGGTCAAACTTGCTTGATACTTTGCCCTTCCAGATACCTGCTTCTTTTAATCTTTCAGCTAAAGCAAGGCGTGCTGCGTCAGAAGTTTGCGAGATATTCTTTACAAAAACATCAAAGGCAATTTCACCACTGGTAGCAGATCCACTAGTTTGTGTTGCTGGAGCAGACATTGCTCGTGCAGCATCTGGTCCAGAAAAGGTTGGCTCAGCCATCAGTATCTCCTAATAACGATGCAAACAATGTATTGTAAGCACTCATAGTGTTTTCATTTGCCTTTGAAAGTTCACGAATCTTAACGATTGTAGAATCCTTCATAAATGCAACAAGGTTTCTAGTTCCTGAAACTTTATCTAATGCTTCTCTCTGCATCTTGTAAGAATCATAGAGGTCAAGCATTTCCTTAAGAGGCTTCTGTACAGAACTACGTGTGGTTACAGTCTTATCATTGAGCATATTGCGTAAGTCATCGATAGCATTGATACGTTCAATAGCCTTCTTACCGCCCTCACTGAGTTCTTCTTGAACTAATGGTCGTCCTGCCTTGAATGCCTTAGCCCAAGTCTGGAACTCATTACGGGCCATAGTACGCTCAAAGTCTGTGATCTTAGTCTTCAAAGAAGTCTCATAATCGTTCTTCTTGCTGTAATAGACCTGTAGGTCTGCAGCAGTTTGTACCTCACGCAAGTAATCATCTACACGCTTGTTGTACTTTAGACCCATATCCTTCATAGTCTTGTAGGCATCCCAAGAGAAACCTGACTTATGAGGAATAAGGAACGCTGCTCCTTGTGGATAGCGCTCAAATAGGTCCTTGTTCTTTTCTACAAATGTACCTGATTCTTCTGCATATCTAATGATAGCAACAGTCTTCTTTTCAGATTCTGGAATAGTAAACGGAATCTGGTTAGGGAACAGTTCTACCCACTTAGCCATAGCTGCGTCGTAATCTCCAGGGTACTGATCTAGCAAACCATTCCAAGCCTGCTTGAAGTTTGCCTTTCCATTATCTTTAATCCAGTCAGCCATATCAGCCTTGAGCTGAACCTGTGGTGATGCTGGTGCAAAGAATCCGAATACGAATCTGGTACCAAGAATACCTAGAACGGTGTTCTTAACACGTTGACGGTACTCTTCTTGCTCCTGAATACTAGGAGGAATAAGGTTTCCTGTTTCATCATACTTTTGTGGTAGTCCGTGACCACCTGCTTCAAGATATGTTACTGCTTTACGCCACGCACTTGCGTACTGTGAGTCACGTTCGTCTGTGCTCATAGTCTCGTAGATACGATTGACGTGAGCAGGTAGGAATGAAGATACAAATGAGCGACCTACTGCATATTTACCCATAGAAAGCTGGGTAATTGTGTCTGCAGCACCTGGTGCTCCAGCAACATCTACTAGGTTTGATATAACCTTCATAGATACACCGGCAAGTGGACCTGAAAATGTAGGAATTAGTGAGTCTTGGTTCAAAGATGGGGTAAGCATCTTGACTTGTGCTCCGAATTGAACAGGAAATGGTGTCTTAAAGTCAGCAGGAATGCCCACTGCTGTCATTGCACCACGTACTGCTGTGTAAATAGGTTCAATACCTGGGTAGACAAAGTACTTTTCGCCTTGGTCATCCTCTTGAATCCAGCCATTGTGAGCAATACCGTCATAAGTTAGCGCTGCTTTGCGAATAGCCATTGGGTTATAGGCTACAACGCGAGACATACGACGATAGAAGTCTTCAGTTGCACGGTAGAAACGCGAGAAGTTACGTGCTCCAAATGCTAACTGTGTACGAACTAGTGGATTATCCACATATTGCAGTACCTGAGATACTGCACGCTCTTCAACTATCTCTGCAAACTGACGCTTTGCACGATCTGTAGCTAAAGCAATCTTCTTTGGGTCTGATTGGTCAACCTTGCTGACAACAGATGTGATGTATGCCTGCTCAAAACCAGATGCCTTCATCTGCTTGCGAATAGTAATGATCTCATTAAAGACAATAGGCTGACGAGACATACGTGAGTTAGCAAGACCTAGCCAAGTCCAACCCTTTGAAATCAATGAGGCGGTTACATTGCCTGATTCTGATAGAGGAACTAACTGAGGTCCAAGAACATAGGCTGGAATGTCTGCATCATCTAACTTAGATACATCATCTAGTGACAATTGACCAGAGATAATGTAATCACCTTGGTCATTTTGTACACGAATCTTATTAAGAAGATCTACGTTAATATCTTTGTCAGCACCTGCTGTAGTTCCACGCTTTTCAAAGATTTCTCTTGCTCGATTGTAAACAATCTCAGCGTGTTGTCTTTCATCAATGTTTTTTGCTGCCAACTGTGCTTCTTTGCGAAAAGATGGATTATCTTCCATCCATTTCATAATCTTTGCAATAGCAAGTTCTTTGTCATCAAGGTTTGCTAAAGCAACAGCACCAAGTCTATCGTTTGCGTAGTAGTTAATACGCATAAGCCAAGTAAGTAGAGCTGCTTCATCTCGGTTACCCAATGAACGAGCCTCAAACTTACGGCCTTCTTTTGCTATTCCGTACTTTGCAGCCTTTGGCTCATTGATAATGAGCGCTTCGCTGCGAACTCCGTGTGAGCGTGTGAAGATAGTTGACCGTGTGATGAAGTCACCACCGGTAGCAAAGTTACCTGCACCCTCAGATACTAGAGACATAGAGTTATCTAGGTTTCCGTAAATAAGATGCTCTGCAAGAATCTCTGCTTCGTCTTCAAACATAGGCTTCATACCTAATGCTTCACGATAGCGGTTTACTCGTCCAGATGTAAGAGCAGTAGCGATGATACGACGAGTTTGGCCTACCGCACCACCTGCTGTTGCTTGCTTAAGAGTTTCAATCTCTGCTGCAATAGAAGCCTTAACTGCAGGATCTGTTGTAATCCTCATTGCTTCTCTTTTAGTTTTAATTTCTTCGCGTGCTTTAACGATCATATCGTCAACTGCTGTAATTTCAGCCTCGTACTTAGCTGCCTCATTCTTATTAAGAATACGAAGCACTCCACCTAGTGGATTATCTGACCAAGTTTTAGTCTTTCTTGCACCTTCTAGTGCTGTGTTAACACGAGTAGAAAGATAACGGCTCTTAGCAAGACCCCAAGGGCTTGCACCGATAGCAAGGTGAACCATTAAATCTTCAGATGCGTTACGAATAGCATAACGTGGACCAGCAAGAGTGAGGAATGACCAGTATCCAGTCATATTATCTACCCACTGCTTGTTAGCCTGACCGAACATTCTACCAATAAGACCGCTACGCGCTGCTGCTCTGTCAATATCTACAAGGCTAGGCGTAGTCATAAAAGGATTGTAGTCAGATGGGATTGCACCAAGGTCTGGAAAGTCATCAGCAAATGTTCCTACAGAAAACTTAGCGTCTCCCTTAGTAACAGTCTGGTTAACAATCTTTTGACCAGCTTCTGTAAGGTTTAGACCACGTGCTTCTGCGATAGTTCCCCAGATGCCCTTGACCATTTCCTTGCGCTGACCAACTTCAGTTGAGGCTTCAAAAGTTTCTTGGATCATTCTTGCATCGTACTTAGTCATTACAAGACGTGCTAAACGATAGACCTGTGTTGAAGCATCTGGCGCAGTTACATCAAATACATCGTCCTTGAACATAGGAGCAATGTTAAACTTAGCCTTAAACTTATCTAAACGCTCACCGATTGCTCTGGATGATAGTCGCAGAACGCCCTTGATATCTTGAGACTGCTTTACCTTTTCGCCAAGAAGTGTGGCATCTTCTGTAAGTGTCTTACGGATTCCATCTGTATCTGGCAGTTGACCATACAGGTCATCTATGATTCTAGGAGCAAAGCGGTCAATGTTAATGACCTTATCAGCACCAGTAATAATTGCTATGCGTGCTTTACGTGTTGCATCCAAGCGTGGAAGGATGACGCGCTTGCGTCCGATAGAACCTTTGATTACAGCGACTGCTTCTTCTGTATCTAGTAAGAAAGCCTTTGCAGAATTTGCATCTACTATATCAGCCTTTTGAAATGCTCTAATTACTTCTGGACCATATTCAGGTGCAAGAACCTTAAGAGCATCGCGTGCTTCTACTAATTCTCTTCCCTTGCTATTAGCGTTTTGTAGTCCTGTGTACTTAGCAAGAGCTGCTCCATATTGATCCCAAAATGCTATAGCATTAGGATTTGTAAAATACTCTGCTACCTTTTGACCTTTGGTAACAGCATCAAGTGAATACTTGCCCACTACGTATAGAGAACGTAACTTTGATGCGACTACAAGTGGATCTGCAAATAAGCGATAGGCAGCATCTGTGCTTCCAGATACTAGACCGTAGACTAAGCCATTCTTTTCAAGAGCTTCAGGAAGGATAGCGTTAGCAATCTGACGACCTGGTGAGAACTTTGCTCTGTCTACTTCTGCAAGAGTATCGTTAAATAGTTCACGTGCTGCTTCAACATCGTTTACATTAGGAACAGTCTTGTTTTGTGGGTCTGCCAACATAATGTATTTTTGTTGTTCAGGTGTTGCTGTTGCAAACAACTTAGATACATCTTCGCCACCCTTGATACGCATAGCGATATCTACTGCGTCGCGTCCATACTTTGCCTTAGCATCTTCGATGCGTCCTTCATTAAAAACTTTATCGCCTTTGTCATTTGCTTTATCCCAGGCAAAGCCGACTTCGCCCTCAGACAATGGAATAGCAATAGCGCGATAAGCGCGAGTCATTGCATCAGATACTTCAACAACACCCTTAACAGCAAGTGTTAGAGGGTTATAGTTAGCAGCATAGTGCCAAGCACTTCCAAGCCAACCGCGAGATGGTTTAGTAACAGGATCTTCTGTTCCGTACTTGTTAACCAAATCTGCTTGCTGGTCTGAAGGTAGTTGTGCGTACTTTGCTACAGCTACTTCTTTAGGAAGGTTGGATAATTCTCTGTGTACAAAGAGTGACTTAACTAAGTCATCAACTTGTTTTTTAGATTGACCTTTAAGGTTTGCAGCTAACGCTGCTGCTTTTACATTATCAGACATTAGTTACCTTGCGCTAATGCTTCTTGGTACAAAACCGCTATCTCTCCAGTAGTGTCGTATGGAAGCATTTGCGCTAAAGAGTCTGATAGTTTAATTGTATTTTTGTTCATCATCAATGCCTCTGAACCAGGACCAGGACCGCGATCTAAACCTGCAGTAATTGGTCGTGTTTCATCTGACATTGCAAATAATTCTGTTGGTGCTGTTCTTGTAGCAGCCTCACGAACATCTCCTGCGCGAGCTGGGTTAACGTCACCAGTCGTGCCTAGCGGAGCACCAGACTTAATAGCCTGTGTCTCAACGCCTTCACCGTATGCTGTGGAACCCATTTCTAATTTGTCAGTACGAACTGCAAACTTGCCTGGACCTGATACGCCTGCCTTTGGGTTCATCGGTGCAGTTGTCATTTGTCCTCCTGTAATTTCTCTAAATCTGCTGTCATATCTTCCCAAGCCCTATTGGTTTGAGTAAGATGATTTGATTGATAAATTGCTAACTCCATTAGTTCACCTGTTAAGGTTTCAATAGATGATGCAATGTTATGTATAAAGCCTACACCTACAACGACAAGATCGAGCAAGCGTACTGGACGAGGAATGTATTTATCATCTTTCATCGCCCAGTACACCTCTCATTAAAAAGTTGTTATCCCTTTTTTACTGCGTTGCCACGACGGCCTGCTGGCATCATTGATGGAACTACCTTGCCACCTTTTGGCTTAGATGTGTCCTTCTTGCCTTCAGTTGGCTTTGACATTGGCGCTGCTGCGCGAGATCCCTTGTTCATATTTACACCTCCTCTGCTTAAGCTGCGCCGGTGATACCAGCGAGTAGTTGGGCTATATCGGGTTTTTGACCAGCAGCAGGGGCCATACCACCTTGTTCTTGTGGAGGTTGCGCTGAGGCTGGGGCGGGGGCCGCACCTGCTGCTGGAAGTTGTTGTTCCATACCTGGTGCCATAGGTGGCATCGCTGGGGCTGGAGGTGGTTCTGGTGTAAATGCTTTTTCGATTGTGCTTTCTAGCGATTGGCCCTTTTGCCGACCTTGGATAACAGACGCAATGCGGGTGATAATCTCACTAGGGTCTTGGCCTTGCGCTGCAAGCGCTGGAATGGCCTGAGCATACTGAGCAACAGCCACGCGCAAAGAATCGCGCATTTCTTCGATATCAACACGTTGTTCCTCCTGCGTAACATTCAAGTCCATTGGAATCTCACGACGTACATAGTCACGAGATACGAGCTTGTCTGAGCGCATTTGTAGTAATGCAATGATGGCACGGTTTGGGTCCATACCAGACATAATTCCGTAGCGTACATCTACGCCGTACTCACCCTTGATGTCACGAGATGGTGTGTACTTTAGAACGTAAGGTGTTCCATCATCTGAACCCTTGATGGTCTTTGGAATACCACCAAAGATTTTTTCGTCTGCTTCAAAGCAAACAGAGATAAGTTCTTGGAACATACGAGCAAACTGTGCTTGTGCTGCCTTGATCTGTGTATCAAAACCAGCCTGTAGTGCTTGTACACCACGGCCTGTTACAACTGATGCGTCAATGTTACCTGAACGAGATTCAGGATAACGAGCACCAAGACGTAGTTCACGCTCTAGTACACCAGACTCAGTAAAGACTCCAGGTGGTAGTTCTAGTGGAACACGACGAATACCTTGTGGGTTAGCAGAACGCATAATTGAATCTGGACCAAGAGCAAGTTCTTGCACATCCTGTGGGATAGCAATAGGTGCTTGGATAGACTTTTCTGCTGCCTGGATCTGTAATACTGCAAAGCGAGCACGAGCTAGCTGAACTGATAGAACATCATCAAACTGTCCACGTGCTTCACCATCTAGTGATGAACGCATAACTACAGAACCCATTGGCTTACCTAGTACGTTAGGCGTACGAGATAGAACAAGGTTCTTACGCTCTGGTAAGTAGAGTAGATCTTGGTCCTTATCGTGGTACTTGACCATTGAGATATAAGGAGAAGACAGAGCATACTGGTTTTTACCTAGAATCAAATCGTAATACTCTGGGTATTGTGCAGCTAATGTCTCTGCATCAGTAACAATGACCTGAGTTACAGATAACATACGACCATAACGATCTAACTCTGGGTAGGTACCGAATGGATTGAGCATACGGATACGAGGGTTGTTGTCCTCAAAGTCCATCTCAACCATACCGATACCAAGACCATAGGTGTTATACCAGTCTGCTGCTGTGTACATCTGCAGTTGTAGGTCAGAGTTTGTTACGTAAAAGTTTGCAATACGAGTTCTAGTATCTGCTGCCTTTCGTGCTGCATCTGAAACCATATTGGTTGCTGAGCAGTTAAAGGATGGCAGTGGTGCCATTGCTTCCGCTAAATCTCGTGCTGCTACGTCAATGAAGTTTGCAACCAGAGGCTTTGGGTATTCCTCTGAAAACATTGCAGGGTATACCTTAGAGATATCTCCCTGACGCACCGAGAGCACATCACGCATACGTTGATCTCGCGCTGATGAGCGAGTACGTAAGCGTGCTAGCTTAGCGTCAACTTCTTTGACTGATAACAATTGTTTTCCTTATCCTTTGTATACGTTCGCGCCGTATTTCTTTTTAAGAATGTTTAGCATTGCCTTGTCTTGCGGAGTCATTGTCTGAGCAGGTGACTTCGTTGGCTTAGGTGTTGTTTTAGGTTTAACCGTAGGCTTTTTCATATTTGGCATTAGCGGTTCTTTGAACCCTTGACCTTGTATGTAACGAATCCCTTATCTCCAGCAGCCTTGCGAGCAGACTGAGAAGCCTTGTTAGGACTTACTACGTAAGCTGATGTGCCCTTCTTACCCTTTGCTGCTGCAGTTCCAGTTTCCTTAACCTGCTTTGCAACATTCTTAACAATCTTCTTTACAGGCATACCTTCTTGTGGTGACTTGCGAATAGCTTGTGCAGCAGAACCAACTGCTGTTGCAATGTCGCGTGCCTCACGTGCTGTGATGCCAAAGCGCTTAGTGATTTCGCTTAATGCTTTATTTTTTGCCATTTTTTATTATCTCCTATTTAGATGAACGTGCGATCTTTTTCGGCGAGCAGTTCATCTATATTGATAACCGTTCGCTTGCCTACCTCGTAACGAGACAGGAATGGGTTTTTTAAGTGGTGGGTCTTGTGCATACCTTGGTTGAGCATCTCGCGTGCTCGGATCTCACAGAACCACAAGGCCATCACCATATCGGTTTTGCCTTTAGTAGTAGGTGACCACGTAATCAATTGCTCGATGAGCGCTTTGATGTTTTCAGTTTGGTCACTAGGTAAATGAATAAGGTTGTCGCGGTGGTGCTTGCCGTCGAACTGTTTTGTGCCGAACAAGGTGGACATAGAAGCAACACCGAAACCGGAGTCCCACTTGTTGGTTCCAGTATGGTGTTCTCGCAGTAACACACCCCTGGAGGCAAG
>Ga0209229_10000902_pt1 | contig 12286 bp, 5 predicted proteins | sample SanBayMetagenome_FD_187466 | JGI IMG/M metagenome (GOLD analysis project Ga0209229, IMG submission 187466) | Freshwater and sediment microbial communities from dead zone in Sandusky Bay, Ohio, USA (SPAdes) (version 2) | ecosystem: Environmental > Aquatic > Freshwater > Lentic > Sediment | place... | reverse complement strand
ATTCAATTAGAAATACTGCAAAAACTTTTAGAATTTATGACCCTTTTATTGAGAAAGCTCCTTCTAACTTATTAAAGACTTTTGAAACTGAGCTTAATCCAGATTTGAGTAAACCTATTGAGCAGTTACGTACAATTTATACTGATGATCAGATAATAAATATGCTTAATACTATATCTAAAAAATCTAGTAATGGTGTTCCATTTGCTAAGTTAGGTGGGCAGCATGGTGGACTGGATAGATGGTTTGCAGAGAAGTGGAGTGAACGTATACCCTATTCACATAAACGTAGAAAGTAATATTGTATGGCAAACAAACCTAACAACCCCAGTCTGTGGTCTAGAGCAAAGTCTTTAGCTAAGCAGAAATTTGATGTCTACCCGAGTGCTTATGCTAATGGATGGGCAGCTAAATGGTACAAGAGTAAAGGAGGTACATGGCGTAAAGCTATGGAAGGTATGGAAATACCCCTTATGAATGTTGGTGGACTATTCCCCCGATTTATGCAAGAAGGTGGAGAACCTGACGGAGGTATGGCTTTAGGACAGATGAATGCTGTAATAGAGAAGTTAACAAAGCTCCGTGAGTTCATTAAACCTGACTCTGATTTAGAACCATGGGTTAGCTCTAAGCTTGCTGTAATGGATCATTATGCAGACGCTGTACATGATGAAATGATGTATGGTGAAATAGGTGATGAGGGAGAGGAGTATGAGGGTGAAGAAGAGGAGGAAGAGGAAGAAGCTCCTATGACTGAGAATGAACTAGAGGAGATGAAGAATGGTGGTATCCCCGAGCGCTATCGTAAGCGTGGGTTCACTAAGGTGGGAGTTAAGCGTCAGTCTACACGTCCTGGTAAGAAATGGATGGTACTTGCTAAGAAAGGTGATCAGTATAAGATTGTACACGGTGGGTATAAGGGTATGAAAGACTTCACTCAACATCGTAATAAGAATCGTCAGAAGAAGTTCTGGAGCAGAATGGGTGGTCGCGACTCTTCTAAAGCTACAGATCCGTTTTCCCCTCTCTACTGGCATAAGCGTTTTGGTACATGGGAAGACGGTGGACAGACTGATGTGTATAACAATAACAATTTAAATAACAATTTTATGAACCCCCTTTTTGATTTTATTCAACGTGCTCAGATGGGAGGTAGCCAACAACAAGATCAGGTTACCCAAATTATCCAAGCGTTTGCTCAGATAGCACAAGTGTCTCCAGATGAGATAGTTAAAGAACTACAGAAGATGAAACCCCAAGAACAGCAGCAAGCTTTACAACAGATGGTACAAGCTATTTAGCAAGCACAAGGTGCTGGTAATCAACAACCTACAATGGGTATGGGTGGTGGAATGCCTTGCTATAAATGTGGTGGGTCTAAGTACCAATATGGTGGTATGACAGGTCAAGACGGGGGAATGTTTCTTCCTGCTCTTCCTGTGGATATTTATGGTATACCAACTTATGGTGCAGGTGGTGCTATGCGTGCTTATGTAAATAACCCATATGTAGAAGATATGATGGAAATGGGTGAGGGTGGAAAGATGGATTATGACTATGCTCGTGCTCGTTTTGCAGCAGCAGGTAATTTAGATAAGATGAAACAGTATGGATATATGTATGGTGGAAATATTCCTGAAATGAAGCGTGGTGGAATTAACATTAATCCAGCAAATAAAGGTAAATTTACAGCGAAAGCAAAGAAAGCTGGTATGGGTGTTCAAGGATTTGCTAGTAAGGTGTTAGGTACTCCAGAAGGGCGCTATTCAGCTGAAACACGTCGTCAAGCTAATTTTGCTCGTAATGCAGCTAATTGGAAGAAGCAAGACGGTGGTGTGCAGTATAATGTTCCTATGGAACTTTCACAAAATGAGATTGATAATTTAATCGCACAGGGTTATAACATTCAATACTTAGACTAATGCGTAAAGTAAAGATTACAGGAAGAGGTCTTCCAAAATATCAGCAGCAACCTGGTACAATTGGTGATTTTACATGTGCTCCTGGAGAAAGATTTGATGAAACTTTGGGTCAGTGTGTTCCTGATGTAAATTATTCAGCACAGACAACTCCTACTACAACTGCAGCTCCACAGTATGATACTTATGGTTGTGAAGTGGGGGTAACTGAGTGGAGTGTTGCTGACCAAAAGTGTGTTCCTATAGGTCAGAAAGCACCTCAGAAGTTTAATGTAAATTCTAAATTATCTACAGGTACTCCTAAGACAGGACCTGGTACTGGAGTTAATCCGCAAAGTAATTTTGATCAGTCTTTGTATAGAGCTTTTCCTGGTGCAGAACTAGCAGCAATTGCTGTAAATATGTTATCAGGAGTTGCTGATAAACTTCAAACTGCTGATCTTCAAAAGCGTGTGAATGAAGCGCAGAAAAGATTTGGAATGACTGACTCTAGATTTGGTCCTATGCGTAATGTATATTCTTATGGTAGAACTCCAACAGGATATGCTTACAATCAAATGGTTCCAGTTCAGTTTGCTGGGAAGCCAACATTTGAAGCAATGACTGTTCCACAGTTTGCTCAAGATGGTATTGAGGTGGTTCGTGATATTATGCAATTACCTACACTATATACTGGAGATCCAACAGCATCTGGACTATATGCAGAAGATCCTGCTGTAGAAGCTGCTATGAATAAAAGATATGCTGATATAGATCTTCCTTCAGCATCAATAGATCTGACAGCTGTGTTAAATATTCCTGCTGTTGGACCAGAGCTGCCTGCTTTAGCATCTTCTAAGAAAGGTGGTAAGGAAATATCTTATTCTCATAATAATCCTTTAAATATTCACTATGGTAGTTTTGCTAAAAAGTACGGAGCTAATAAAGGTGCTTATGATAATATGGGTAATGTAGCTATATTCCCAAATTTGAATACAGGAATACAGGCTGCTAAAGATTTATTATTTGGATCTAGTTATATTGATTTAAATATATCAGAAGCTAGAAATCGTTGGGTGAATGGTAAAGAAGATGCTTATACACCTAGTTCAAATAGTATTGTAAAAGCAATGGGTAAAGATGTTAAGCTTTCTCAATTAACGCTTCCTGAACGAGATAAGCTGATTAAACTCTTTGCAAAGTGGGAAGGTAAGCAAGCATATAATTTAATTAAAGATATGCCTCTATATAAAGAGGGTGGTGAGTATGATCTTAGTGATGATGAGATTAAACAGATATTAGCTAACGGGGGACAAATAGAATTCCTCTAAATTAATCTATATTATGAAACGTAAAGTAAAGATTACAAAGCTTCCAAATTTTGCTAATGGTGGTCATACAGGTGACCAGCAAAACTATGGACTCTACCGTGGTGGTGGTAATTTAAAAGATTACATGACGGGCACAGAAGATGCTTCTGCTGAGAATGTACGTGTGTACTATCCTGAAGATAAGGAGAATGCTAACGTAGAAGTGGAGAAGGGCGAACTTATTAAAGACAGTCAAGGTCTTTATAAGGTTGGGGGCAAGAAGCACTCTGAGGGTGGTGTTAAGACGAATGTTGAACCCGGTGCTTATGTATTCTCAGATTATATTACTATGCATCCGTCATTACAATTAGCATTTGGATTTGAAGCATCTTCTCGTAAGAAGAAAGATAATACTATTGCTTCTCTTCTGAGTAAGAAAGTAGATGCTAAAGACTACAATCGTAATCTTGAAATACTAAAGAAAGCTGAGCTTGGAGAACCTGTAGATCAGTATGCGTTGAACACAGCAATGAATCGTCTACCAGATTATAATAAGTATATATCTAGAGCTGCTCTTGCTGGGGAACTATCTAAAGCGTTGATGGGTAAGGAATATGAGATTCCACAACTTGGAATACCTGCTCTTCAAGAAATGCAGAAGTCTTCACGTATTGAAAGTGGTGCTGAACAACCAATGGCAGAAATGGAATATGGTGGTATTTTTAGAATGGATGATGGTGGTGAGAATGATCCAGGTAAAAAGATTAAAAGAAGTGAGGTTGCTCAGTTTCTAAAAGATAATCCTGGATATAAACTTGTTGGTAATAAACTAGTTAAAGAAGGAACTGCAGGTTCAAAAGGTAAAAGAGTTGTAGTTGTTGAAGGACCCCCCGGTTCAATTGAAGTTGAGAAAGCAATTCCTGGAGACTTTGGAAGAGGAGGTTATAAAAAATGGGAAGATTGGCTTATCAGTCAGTTGAAAAGAGGAGTGACGATTGAAGAACTTGTTAAGAAAGGACATGGTACTCCAGGTGGACTAGAGAAATATAGAAAGTATTATGTACCTGTTCCAGGTGTAAAATCAAGCAAAGAAGAAGAATATGATATTCCTCCTACACCTCCAGAAGAAGTTTTGATTGAGGATGTACCAGGTACAACATTAACAACCACTACTCCTCCTACAACTTTAACCACTACTGCTCCCCCTAGAAAAGTTATTATAACACCTCCTGTTAAAGTTCCTCCTCGTCCATTTAAACAAGATGTATTAAATCTTTTAAATGCTGCGAGTGAGTATACAACAGATGTATATCCTGTAAGACAAGCACTTCCTGCAGTGAGTATTGATCCTGCATTCTTACAACCGGACTATGCACCTTTACAATCACTTGCTTTACAACAATCTAGAGAGTCTTCTTTGTATGGTAGATCACCTCAAGTTCAAAATGCAGTGTTTGCTGATATACAAGCTAGAACTCTTCCTGAGTTATCTAAATTACAAGCTGCAATAGGTGCTCAGAATATTCAAACTGATATGGCAGCTCGTCAGTTTAATGCTCAAATGTATGGTCAGAATCTAGCAGCTAATGCTCAGTTAGCACGTCAATACTTAGAAGATCAAGCTCGTTTTGTAGATAGTTCTGATAAACAACGCATTAGCAAACGTAGAAACGTAAAGAATGCTGCAAATCAACTTATTACAAATGTCAATGATGCTTTTGTATATAATCAGATGTTTCCACAAGCAGCGTTTGATCCGTGGACAGCTATGTTATATCAACCTTATGGCAGCGGTATGTCTGCATCTAGCGTGTTTAATAGTTCTTCTAGTCCTTCTGGTGGAAATAATAGAGCTATTATAGATGCTGTTGAAAAAGAAGTGGAAGGAATAAAAGATGAGAAAGCTAAAGACACATATAGAAAAGTGTTGCTGAATCAATATTATCAAACACCAAGAACTAGTTCTAGAGCAATGAGTCCTGCAATGTTTGGTATGATGGGTGGTATGGGTGCTGGATATATGAATCCTATTATTCAAATGGCAATGCTTCAACAACAGCAAGCAATGAATCCATCATTGTTTGGAGATGACGATAATGGTTAGTAAACTTATAAAGTTTAGTTTTAAACTTACAAGATTTTTCGGTATATTATATTATAACTTATGGCAACATTCTTACAAGGAGCAACGGATTTTTTCCCCCCAGAGAAGCTCTTCACTCCTAATTGGAGTTTAGTTCAGCAGGGGTTAATGCTTAAGCAGTCCAGGTATGACAAAGGATTTGCCCAACTAAGCAGTACAGCTCGTGCTGTCATTGATTCCCCCCTACTTAATGAATATAGCAAAGAACGTCGTAGTCAGATTCTTGCAGATGCAGAGCAAGCACTAAAAGATCTACCTAACATGGATCTTTCTCTTCCTCAGAATGTTGCAGAAGCAAGCTCTTTATTTCGTCCTTTCTATGAAGATAATCATATATTGCATGATATGGTGCAAACTAAGCAGTATATGGGTCAGCGTCAAATGGGCGCTGATTTAGCTAACTCATCTAAAGAAGAAGATAGAAATCGTTACTGGAGTATGGGAATACAAGATTTAGATGATTGGGCAGATGATTTCTCTAAAGCTTCTCCAGAAGACATGTTAAAGATGCGTTCACGTAGATACGTATCTAAACCAAACATTGATGATGAGATAATGAAGATGTTTGCTGAGGGTAAGTTAAAACGTTCATTTGATGTTCTTGAAGGTCAATATAAATACACTTATGAGAACGGAGATCCTGTTAAAGTTCCATTAGTCAACTTATATCTTTCTAAAGCGGAGAATGATCCTGAAGCTATGGAAGGATTTAATGTAATGGGAAGAGTGACGCGCTCACGTTTTATACGTGAAAACACTCAGAATGGTAAGTATGCATCAGCTGAAGAAGCAGCAAGAGCACATGATAATGCATTAGCAAATGATTATTATAATACACAGAAGTCTGTATTAGAAGGAACTGAAACATCTATGCAGAAGATTCAAATGCGTTTAGATGGTTGGAAGAAACGTGCTGATGCTGGTACATTAGTTGCAGGTTCTAAAGAAGCACAAGAAGCTATTGATGATCAAAAACAATACGATTCTCTTAAGCTAAAAGCTGATAAAATTAGAGGAGATATATTTGATGTTGGAGGTAAACCTGCTCCATATTTTGATAGAATAACAAATAATCCTACATCTTTCTTAGCTCAGACATATTTAAATAAGATGGCTATTGACTTAGCTACATCTCTTTCTCAGTTTGGTACAACTAAGGTGGATACCAATCCTGTATATAAGGATCTTGTATTACCATTTGAACTTAAGGACTATGAACTTAAGAAGCAGAAACAACTAGAAGAGTTTAAAACAAACGAAGAGGTACGTAAGCAAAGAGCACTCTATGATTTAAAAATAGAATACGGTATACCATTATATGATGCAGATAGTGGTTCAACATCATCTGGTACTGGTGGAACATCCACTCCTAAAGCTCCTTTAGGTCCAGGAGGGATAAATGTTCCTACAGTTTTAGATAGTGAAAAAGCTTCTGCAGCTAATACACTACCAAGAGATAAAGATGGTCAAGTTGATACTTATAGACTCTTTAACGAGATTAACCAAGACTTAGTAAGAAGAACAGTAGCTGCTAAGATTGGATTTATTGAAAAGGTACTAGATCCAAATGAAATTAAAGATAGTAATGGTAATCTAATTCCTCCAGATAAGAGAGGGGATATGATTAACATGACATATTCTCCTAAATCAGGTGAGACTTTAGCAGGGTTTAAAAAACGATTAGGATTAGATCCTTATGCTCAGGTTGGAAATACTCTTGAGGTTTTATATGGACTCGCTCTTTCAAAGTATAAGTCTTGGGGAGAAACTGGTACTAATAATGATAAGTATCAATCAGCTCTTCAGGATTTAACAAGGATTAATAATATAAATGATGTATGGACTGCTGCTATTGAGTTTAGGCAATCTAAACTTAAAGAGATTGTAAATAATCTTGCAGCATCATACCCAGACAGAGCAGAGTTATTTAAAGGATTATTATCATTTGGAGAGTTTGTAAGCGCAGACGATTTTGCTAATAAAGCTATGGAATATGATTATAATGGTCTTGTTTCTGTTGCAGTTAATGACCGAATTGCAAATAATAGAAATGAGATTGTTGATCAAAAAATTCTTTCTAATCAGAGACGAATAGCTAGATATGGTGATCCTGGTGGGAAACTACTAGCAGAAAATAATCAATTACAAAGTTATAAACAAAGTTCAGCTGACCAAAAAATTGAAGAAGCAAGACAATTTGTTCGTGGTGAAATGAAAGGTAAATATCAAGAGTTGATTAATGAGGTTATAAAAACATGGAATAAGTCTGGTAATGAGTTTAACTACTTTGCTGAAGGACAAAAAGGTGGTGGTGTATTTAATCGTATGTTAGTATTCTACGGATTATCTACAGTAAAAGGAGAAGATGCTGATCGTTTTACAGAGAGTTTAATTCAGACTATTTCACCATACGCTAGTGAAAAGGGTGGTGGGTATAGTGATGACTATGTTAAATTTAGTGATAACGATGGAGCTTCTGTAGAAAATAATAGTGATGTTGAAAGTTTATTTAAATTAATTACCCCATCTTTGCTAAGTACTGTTAAAGTTGGTGGTAAAGATAATATTACACAACATCAGTTTAAAACATCTCAGATTGCAGGTAATGATGCCAACTGGGCTGCTTATACAATTAATGTTGACCCTAAATGGATTGAGCAAAATAGGTCTACTAGTGAGACACCTAGATTGTTAAGTAAGAACCAAGCAGAAAAATTATTGAAAGGTATTACAGTATATGTAAAGAAAGCTGAACGAGATGAGGATGGTAACCTTATAAGAACTATAGACAATTCGTTAGCTGCTGTTGAAACAGGTAGAATTGGAGAAGTGGATATGTTATTAAGAGCTAATAATGGTTTGTTTACAAGAGAGATTACACCCGGTTTTAAGATCACTGTATCGGGGTTATCTACTGGTGGATATAAGATTATTACAGATTACATTAAGAAAGAAACTAAATCTGATGGTACTATTATTGATACACCAGCTCAGGATTCTAGAATGTTAGATCAATCATTAGACTTAACAAACGCTTATTATACAATCCTTAATGCGTTAATGTCTCAGGTTTATAGAAACGAAGACATAACTAAAAGGATTGAGTCTTCCAGAGTTGCAGATCCTCAGATACCAAAAGTTTCTTGGAATGACATTCTAAACGCAGCTAAGCAATAATTATGGCAGATAACCAAGATATTATAAATACAGGTGGTGATCCTGTTAGTGTCAATAACTATGTTCCTGGTACTAACACATATCTTAACTACGGTCCTAACTTATATCCCGTAGGAGATCTACCTATGTATAAAGATTACCCTATTCCAACAGGTCCAGCGGTAAACTTTAAAGATCCATTTATTAATGTTAATGATGAGTTTAGTCGTAACCTAGACAAAGCATTTGCATTAAAAGACTTTAAGAAGCAAGGTGCTGTTGATTACTTCCCTGCTGAAGCATTAAATTTTGATCGCTATGTAGATCCAGAAGGAGCATGGGCTTTTAGTGGTACTACAGGAGGATTTGTTCCTTGGAGAGATAATGAAGCTGTACATAATTCTAGCACTAACTTTCTTAAAGAGATGTATCGCTCAACAAGTTGGGCAGCTCCTCTTTATTGGGATGGGTTTACATCAGGACTTCGTTCATTTCCTGATCTTATAGATGGAGTGTTTACAGGAGACTGGGATGCTTTCTTTTCTACTGACGATGCTGTTGCAGAAAAATGGAGTAGGGCTACACGCATGGGAGCTTCCACATATGGACCAGCTTCTTCATTCTTTACAAACTTTGAGATTTCAGCAGCCCATATGCTTGGTACTGTTACTGAGATTGTTGCTGAAAATGCTCTATTAGCGTTTGTAGAAGGTGCATCTTTTGGAGGTGCTACACCTGCGGTTGCTGCACGTTTCTCTATGAATATGGGTCGTGGGTTTAGAGCACTATCACAAGCATTTAGAAATGTTTCTAGGGTTACTGATATATTTTCTGATGCTAATGCTGCTCGTAAACTATTTTATAATGCTGCTAAACTTGGTGGTAGTACATTAAAGTTCTTCACTCCTTTACGAAACACTACTGATTTAGTTAAGGGTGTGTATTCAGGATCAGAGACATTTAATACAGTGCGTGCATTTGGTGCAGCATATCGTGACCTTCGTGAAGTGAATTTTGCTCTATCTGAAGCAAAGCTTGAAGGTGGATTTCAAAAGCTACAACTTAAAGATGATCTTACACGTGACTATGTAAATAGAAATGGTGTATTACCCGATGGAGATGTAGCTCTTAAGATTCAACAGGCTGCTGATGCATCTGGGGATTTTACCACTAAGTTCAACCTTCCTGTCATCTACTATTCAAACCGAATAGGATTTGGTAATCTATTTAGAGGGAATGGTACTATTAGTAATATAATGCGTCAAGCTGGTTCTAATAGTGTATTTAATACTATCCAGTTTAATACTGGAAAGCAGCTATTTGAAGCAGTGAGTCCTTATAATATAAAGAATGCTTTTCGTTACGGACTTGGAAATAGTCTTAACTATTTCAAAGCCAATTACATGGAAGGTATTCAGGAGAACCTTCAAGAAACTATTGGAGGTGCTTCTTATGACTACTACTATAAAAGATTCTATAATCCTTCTTATGGGGGTATGAGTGCAATGCTTGGAGATCTATCTAAGAATCTTGGAAACCAGTTTAGTGGTCAAGGTCTTAATACATTTCTTAGTGGTGCATTAATGGGAACTATCCCAGCAGCAGGATCAGCTGCCACTCGTGGTGTAGAGAATCTAGCATTTCGTTATACTAATAAAGAGAAGTATCAAGAGTTCCAGACTAGGAGAAAAGACTTAGTGAATAGATATGTCACTCAGCTTAATGAAGTGTATAAAGATCCATTAAAGTTCTTTGATCCAGAGTTGATGAATGCAGTTCGTCAAGCTGAACTTGGTAAGTATCTTACACAATCGTCTATTAATCAGAACGATAAGAACTTCCATGATGTAAAAGATCAAGCTGTCTATGAACATCTTATGACTGTTCTTAGAAGTGGTAAGGTGGATTTGTTTAGAGATAAGATTAACAACTTTAAACAACTTGATGGAGATGAGCTAACAGCAGCAATTGGATTTAATGTAGAAGATTCAGGTAAGCTTAAAGAACGTCTTGATCAAACACTGTCACGTCTTAGTAAGCTTGAAGAGCGTTATAATGAGCAGCAGGATAAGCTACCTAATCCTATTAACCTGACAGCATTTAAACAAGGCACTAAGGAATATGAAGATGCAGCTGTTAAGTTTATGGCGTGGGAGAATGCACGTGAGCAGGCTATCTTTATGGGATATTCATTTGATCGTACAGCAGAACGTATGGTGGACTTGCTTGGACGATTTAAGAATATCAAGAAGACAGCTAAGGGTAATTACGTAGACCTTGCTGTTGTCACTAATCCAGACTTATATAATAATGAGATTAAACTTTTACAGGATGAAATAGCATCTCTTAAGTTAGGTGATGCAGACTCTAAGAAGCTTGCAGCTCTTAAAGAAGATCGTCTAGAAGCTCTTAAGAAATGGAAGAATGCTGTTGAATCTCCTGGAGGTGATCCTCTTACAGTAAAAGTTAATACACCTGCTATCACTCCAGATGGTGGTATATATCCTGTCGACTATCCTACAGCAGCTAACCCCGCATATGAGAACTATCGTAATCTAGCTAAACTTGCTTTTGAACGTCTCATGGAAGTGGAAGCTGGTGCTGCTAAAGATGCCATATTTAGAGAAGGAGTGGACGAAGGATTTGGTATCCTTATGGACTTCTTACAGCTCTCTAAAGAGCAATCTCGTTTAACAGAAGCTATTAACACCCTGTCTGATCCCGAGAACTTCTTGAAGTTGTACGAGGGTCACTATGGTGTAATGAAAGATATCTATACTCGTAGAGCGCAAGTTATTCTTGAAGCAATTGAAAAAGGTCTTAGAATTACAGATAAGAATGATCTTATACATAAGCTTTTAAGACTTAAGCATCCAGAACAGACTGCTGGTGCAGACACATATGGGTATATTGAGGACCCACAGAATCCAGGAAAATATTACAAGATTGTTAATGATCAGATACTTCCTGTTGAACCCGGTTCAAAGGACTTTGAAGTTATTAAACAAGTTGTAGATGAACATAATAAAGCTACTGAAACAGAGACTAGAAAGCGCGAGGAAGCAAAAGAGAAAGCCGCAAAAGAAGCAGCAGATAGAGCGAAAGCAGCTTCCGAGAAGCCCAAAGAGACAGCACAAGACGCTGTGGTAAATAAGGGTGAGACGCAAGGAACATACACTCCAGATCAGTCTTATTATAATGGAGCTCATAAAGTTACACCTAAAGAAGTCGAATATACTATTAACTATAATCCTAATGGTAGCATTAAGTCTATTGTATGGAATTATAAGGGTGCGACTGGTCCAAAGAATGTTGAAAAGAGTATATCCACCGAGTCTGAGTTTAAGCAACTCGTAGACTTATATGTTGCAAAAACTTACTTTCAGTCATTGCTCACTGGTAAGATGAATAAGAGCAATATGAAGTATGACAAGAAGGAGGATATGCATACTGGATTTATTGATAGTATACTTACTAATAAGGACGCGTTTGGTATTGTCCTTAACTTAACCCCAGATATAGAACAGGAACTGTTTAATAATATTGATCTTGAAGGTCTTGACAAGCAGAACTATGAGGCTCTATCTAAGTCTATTGCAAATATCCTAAAGGGTATAGTAGCTGATATTGACAAGCAGATTGCAGATAAGCAAAAAGCTTTTACAGCAACTAAGCAAGTTTCTGATCCTAAGTTTATTAGTATTATTGACAATACACTTAAGATATTCTCTACACCAGAGACAGATGCAGAAATGCGTGCTTCTGTTTTAGGTCGTACA